>Ga0268299_1001137_pt1 | contig 54839 bp, 51 predicted proteins | sample NOBtaG_FD_193484 | JGI IMG/M metagenome (GOLD analysis project Ga0268299, IMG submission 193484) | Activated sludge microbial communities from bioreactor in Nijmegen, Gelderland, Netherland - NOB reactor | ecosystem: Engineered > Bioreactor > Aerobic > Activated sludge | place: Netherlands... | reverse complement strand
GAAGCCACCGCCAATCAGGACGTAGCTCAGGAGGTGGAATGGGCTGAAGTGAGGATCACCTTGCCAACCGAAGATTGTTGACAACAAATGTCCACTGTCATGGGAGAGCAGGTCAATACCCGGATAGTTACTACCCAACCAACTGGAAAGCAGGTAAATCGTCAGCGGAAACCCATACATTTCGGTAAAGAGCGCTACGAGGAATGCTGCGAACATTCCAAACGAGCGCCAGTCACGGGCGGTGCGTGGTTGAGCGAAGCTAAATGCAAAGATGACAAACACCACCGCATTGATCATCACGAGTGGCCATAGGCCATACGCGGGCGACTCTGTGTCCATTGTTATTCCCCTCCATGAGAATGGTGATCGTGGTTTTTGTTCTTGCCAGAGGGTTCGTTGGCTTGAGTATGCCCACTATGACCGTGCCCGGAGTGCATAAATAGGTGGAGCAGCGGGCATAGAAACAGCAGTGCATAAGGCAGCACACCAAGTACATGCGCCGTATGTTCAGTGACCAGAAAGACAGCCGCAATAGCGAGAAACATCAGAAACACCTGTCCCGGTGTTGACCGAAGCCATTGTTTGAAGTTGAATTCTTGTAGCGTGTTCATCGTCTTATATTCCTTTTCGTCACTATATTCAGGGTATCACTAAGAGTAGGAGTGGGGAATTCGCTATTCAGCGGGATGCCTCGTAAGCAAAATGGCGTATCTTGTTCTGTAGTCGGCTAAGAGGGCTTAAGGGCAGTGGTCAGACGCAATGTGCCAAAGAGGGTATTGACATAATCGACTTCACGAACTTCAGCAAAGCCTGCATCTCGCATCAATTGCGGTAACACGCCCTTAACATTATCGGTTGTGGTGGTAAACCCATCAAACAACTGGACGAGGAAGTAGAGTATTCGCATCAAACGATTGGCTAGCTTCCCCAATCCGCAACACACAGTTGTCCGCCTGGTTTCAAGACACGCAAAGCCTCCTGAAGAGTCCACTGTTTTGCCTCATGAGTGAGGTGATGAAACATCAAGGTGGAAAATACGCGGTCAAATCGGTTCATTGGATAGGGAGTTTCAACACCATGCCAGCGGCGAGGAAAGGCGGTGAGCCAGAACTGACCACCTTATCCTGAGCAATTTTTAGGACATTGAGATCGCCGTCTACACCAAACACTTCACTATCCACATGTGTTTGCTGGATAAGCAGAGCCAGAGTCCCTGTGCCGCAACCTAAATCTAGAATGTGATGTCCGGTTTGAATGTGGGCAATCTCTACCAGTCTTCGCTTGAACGTGGCTTCTCGCGTTGTGAGTCGGACGATAGGATCGTACAGGCTGGTCAACCAGTCGTATCGGAGAGCAGGAATAAACAGGCTCTCTTTTTTGCTCATCACTTTATCCTTACTGGTTCCATTTGTCCCTCTACTCGACGATCAGCTTGCCGCGCAGCATTCCCATCTGGCACTGGAACTCAAATTCGCCAGCCTTGTCGGGCATCAGTTCCACTGAAACGGTTTCACCCTCAGGCAGATGGGCGCTTTTATTGAAATCCGGGAACAGCACCATCTCCGAGCAGGAAGCGGACTCGGCACGCACAAAGTTCAAACGAACGGGCTTGCTGCGCTCAACAACGATGACATCCGGGGTATAACCACCCTTTACTAGCACCATCGCTTCCTGATAGCCACCGGTTGTGATGGCGGCTTTCACGCCCGGTCTTTTGACGAGCCAGAAGAACCAGACGATGAAGGCGATAGCACCGAGACCAAGCAGGGTCACGAGAATTTTGTCGGGGGTCATGAGATTGTCTCCTTATTATTCAGTTCAGGCTTGCAAGCCAATGATTGGTATTCACCTGCAAGCCATCGGTCAATAGACTAACGAGCGGGTTTCCATCTTTTCAGACGATTCGCATTACTGATGACGGTCACACTGCTGAAGGACATCGCCAGTGCGGCCAACATCGGCGAGAGTAGAATGCCTAGAAACGGGTAGAGCACACCGAGCGCAATGGGTATCCCAGCCGTATTGTAGATGAACGCGCCGAAGAGATTTTGGTAGACGTTCTGCATGGTCGCTCGGCTGATCTGGATGGCGGTCACAACACCCATCAGACTACCCTTAATCAAAGTGATATCGGAGGCCTCGATAGCAACATCCGTGCCAGTACCAATCGCCATACCAATATCTGCCTGCGCCAGTGCTGGTGCGTCGTTAATCCCATCACCTACCATCGCCACTTTCTTGCCTTCCAACTGTAACTTCTGCACGTTGAAGGCTTTGTCCTGTGGCAGTACCTCGGCGAGCACACGATCTACTCCTACTTGGCGCGCGATGGCGTTGGCGGTACGCTGGTTGTCGCCGGTAATCATGACGACTTCCAGACCCATCTTCTTCATTGCTGCAATCGCCGTTTTGGAGTCCTCTTTAACTGTGTCAGCTACGGCGACAATTCCAGCGAATTTGCCGTCAATAGCAATGTACATCGGTGTTTTCCCATCGTTAGCGAGTGCGTTTGATTTTTCCTCAAAGTCTCCTATACCGATGCCTTCCCGCTCCATGAACTTCAAGTTGCCGATGAGGATCTGATGACCCTCTATCCTTGCAAAAACGCCGTGACCTGGAACCGCATCAAAGTCTTGGACATCACTCAAGGGCAGTTCGCGGGCTTGTGCGCCCTCAACGATGGCGAGTGCCAGCGGATGTTCAGATGACTTTTCCACTGAGGCAGCCAGGCGCAGTATTTCTCGTTCATCGCCATCATTTGCCACCAGCACATCTGTCAGAGCAGGTTTGCCATGTGTGATGGTCCCGGTCTTGTCGAGGATGACCGTATTGAGCCTTTCAGCAGTTTGCAGTGCATCGCCGGAGCGGATCAAAATCCCGTTCTGCGCCCCCAACCCGATTCCGGTCGTCAGACTCATCGGCGTTGCCATGCCTAACGCGCATGGGCAAGCAATGATGAGCGTCGTCACCGCCACGATCAGGGCATAAGCGAAGGATGGGCTTGGGCCGAAGTTATACCAGGCGACGAAGCCAAGGATCGCCAGGATCATCACCGCCGGGGTGAAGTAGCCAGATACCCGATCTACAATCCTTTGAATGGGAACTTTGCTTCCCTGAGCATCCTGCACTAGACGGACGATGCTCGCCAGCGCAGTGTCCTTACCGACCTTGGTCGCACGGAATTTGAACGCTCCAGTTTTGTTGATCGTTGCACCAATCACTTCGTCGCCCACTTTTTTCGAGACGGGCAGCGACTCGCCCGTAATCATCGACTCGTCTACGGCAGACTGTCCCTCGAAGACCTCACCATCGACCGGGATTTTCTCCCCTGGACGAACGACCACGAGATCCTCGACAATCACTTCCTCCACCGGAATATCGACTTCACGTCCGTCACGCAGCACGCGCGCCGTCTTGGCTTGCAGTCCAATCAGTTTCTTGATCGCTTCCGAAGTACGCCCTTTGGCTTTGATCTCCATCGCCAGCCCAAGTACGACCAATGCTGTTACGACCACCGTCACATCGTAGTACACCTCCGTGAATTCATCCGAAGGAAAAAGTTGTGGAAACAAAAGCGCGATTGTCGAGTAAATCCAGGCGGTGCCGGTGCCGATAGCGATCAGCGTATGCATATTTGCAGAGCGATGTTTGAGTCCTTGCCACATCCCCACAAAAAACTGATTACCGGAATAAATGAGCACAGCTAAACTCGCAACAGCCATCACGTACCACAGCGAGCGCAGATTATCGCTCCCGTGTGGAAACCAATCGCGCAAAATGGGAAACAGCGATGGAAAGGACAGAATCATGGTGGGGACGCCTATTACTGCCCCAAACCACCACTTTCGCATGAGAGAACGGTATTCTTTTTCCATCGTCTGTGCCTCTTTGTCCATTTCGGACTCGGAGGCTTCCGTTGCGCGGGTTGCCCGATAGGGTCCGGCTGTTTCGACCGCTTGGGTCAGCAGGCTCAAATCGCCGATGGCAGAGGCATAATCGACCTTTACCTCTTCAGTGGCGGCGTTCATCGTCGCATCGAATACCCCCGGCACTGCTTTGAGGGCATCTTCGATACGGGCAACGCATTCCGCGCAGTATAGACCCGACACTTTGAGCCGCAGCGTCTGAACGCCGGGCGTAAAGCCTGCGCCTCGCACCACTTCGAGCAGGTCAGACACCTTTGAGCGCGTAGGGTCATAAACCACAAAGATGCGGTTATCGCTGACATTCACAACCGCTTTGCTCACGCCCGGCACGGTCGCAATTGCCTGTTCTAACGATGTAATACCGGATCTTTGCAATCCGACGACAGGGAATTCAACGTGCGTAGGCACCGCAGGAGTTTGGATGTGTCCATTGCCGTGTGCGCCATTATGGTGGCTGTGGTGAGACACCGCATGGGCATACTGGTGTGGATCAACATCGAATTTATCCACACACTGCTGTGAGCAGAAATAAAACGTTTGGTTCATGTGTTCGCGGCTGGCGAAGACTGATCCGGGATCAATCTCCATACCGCATACGGGGTCTCTTACCATTGGACAAGCTCCTTTCGACCTTTCCTCTCATGCTACTTCTGTTCGTGATTGACCTGTAGCGCCGTTTCAACGGTTTTATCCCCCGCTAAATGGCTTGTCTGGGATTTCTCTGTAGTTTCGTGACATACATCAATTCAATAGATGACTTGTGACAGGCGCATTTTCGGATGCTTCCCCCTATACTGGTTGGAAAGTCCAAGTATTCCGTGAATGCGAACCAAGCAACATGGGGAGGAGGTAGGCATGTCGCCCATTCGAGTCGTTCTGGCGGATGACCATGCGGTATGTCGCCAGGGAATCCGTAGTTTCCTTGAGGAGTTTGAGGATATTGAGGTGGTTGCGGAAGCCCAAGATGGCGAGACCGCTAAACAGATCATCGCATCGCATCACCCAGATGTGGCAGTGCTTGATATACGAATGCCCCATTTGACGGGTATTGAAGTGACGCGCTGGATACGAGAGCAGGCTTTACCAATTGGCGTGCTGATGTTGTCTTCTTTTGATGAGGATTCGCTGGTGAGGGCAAGTCTTCAGGCGGGCGCAAACGGTTACATCCTGAAAGACTCCGATGCCGACCATCTCGCAGCGGCGGTACACCTTGTTCACAAAGGGCAAGCTGCCTTGGGACCAACGATTGCCCAGAAACTCATGACCCAGTATGTCGGAGGTACTCGAACCGCGACGATGCTTGATTCGCTCACAGAGCGGGAGTGTTCGGTTTTGCGGCTTGCTGCAATCGGCTTAACCAATCGTGGGATAGGCTTAAGGTTAGAAATCAGTGACCGCACCGTTCAGGGACACCTGGCAAGCGCCTATGAGAAATTACAGGTCAACAGCCGGACGGAGGCTGTCACCAAAGCTATCCAGCTTGGCCTCATTGAACTACCGGAAACCAGCATCTGAAAGGGAAATTTTATGATGCTGGTCGCTTGCTGAGATATGCCGGCTGCCACTGATTTGAAATGTAACATCACTAAACTGTTGCCAAAATCAGCAGTCCCATGATCACAACCCCACCCCCAAGTACCAGGCGCACCCACTCCTTGTGATGCAAATTCCAATGCGCGATGCGATTCAGCGTTGGGCGCGATGCCGCCGCAATGAGAACACCCACCAGCGGCAAGATAAAGATGACGTTGTACAGCACAAGATAGAGATAGCCCAGCAGCGCTGTCGGCTGCAATGCCAGTAAGCTCAACACCGCCAAGTAGACCGCGCCGCTGCATGGCACAGTGCAGAGTCCAATCAAGAAACCGCCCAGAATCAGAGCGGGGACTGTCACTTTTTTGCCCATCCTTCGCGCGAGAGAGCCAAGCCGTGCTGGAGCCTGCAATCGCCAGCCTAATTCTGGTATGAAATAGTCCTTAAGCATCCACAAACCGAGAAGCACCGCGATTAGCGCAGCGATGCGGGCGGGCAAGTGCTGTTCTGTGAAAAAACTGAGCGAGTTCAACAATCCGATCCCTAATGCGAGATAGGTGAGAAAGACAGCGGCAATGTAAATACCACCAGTGCCAATTAATCGTGCGCGTAACGCGGTTATATTCTCTTCGCCAGCCTTCAAAGTCGCGGTAAGAGTCGTGATGAACAACAGGAGAACCGTAAACGCGCAAGGGTTAATGCCATCTACCAACCCAGCCACAATTAGTGTGGGCAGGGTAATCTGGGGCAGATACATCTGCATCGAGGTATTGGGCGCATTCGGATGCCACCATCCTGCTAAGGCGACAGCACCCAGCGCCACCATCGTCAATAACGAGAAGATCGTAATGTCACGGGCACGTACATTCATGGCTCACGCCTCGACAATCAGCGTACCCTGCATCGTGGGGTTCGCGCGTCCGCCACAGCAGATGTCACAGTAAAATGTGTATGTGCCGGGCTGGTCAAGCGTAAAGGTCAGCGATTTGCTGCCAAGCGCAGGAGCGACGACATTCAATCTAAGTTCGTCCACTGCCCACTGATGCTGACCACCGCCGTCGCTATGATATTGATTGTCCAGACTCGTCAAACGGAGAGTGACTTCTTCTCCAGCACGGACATGAATGACATTAGAGCTAAAACCACTCATCGAAGCACTGACATCAATCGTATTGGGTGCAGAGATGGGCAAACTTGGGAAAAGACCAGAAAGGAGCAAGTATCCAGCGATTCCTAGTACCACGATGGCAAGAGCAGAATAAGCAATAGCTCGAACCGCCCTGTGTTTGCGGTGAGGAATTGCATGGGGTTTCCGTGAATAGCCTTTCATTATATATGACTCCTTTCTTCCGTGTGTTTTCTCTCTTCATCAAGATAACTCGAATGTCGCTTAAGACAGAAGCGCTGTCTTGCCCTCACCGACCCCGCCAAATAGCCTACTGAATGGGAACTTAGTTCCGAATTACCAAAACAGCCTTGACTGGTTACGGTGTTTAGCTTGCTTCAGATAACAACCCCTACTCTTATTCTCAAGCGAAGTCATCCAAGCAAAATTGCCTATATGGTGACGGGCATTCGGCGCGTGTTTTCCAAACCCATGCAACCTATACTGAAAATAAAGGGTGCAGCGAACGATAAGCCCAGATAACAGTTTCTAAGTTCAATGTGAGGTGAGTAATGAACGGTCTCTCAGGAAAGATTGCCGTTATCACTGGTGGAAGTTCTGGGATTGGGATGACCACAGCACAAGCGTTTGCGGGTGTTGGCGCAAAAGTGGTTATCGCCGACATTGAAGACGGTACGAAAGTCGCAGAGAATATCAAGCGGGCAGGTGGAGATGCCATCTTTGTCAGAACTGATGTATCCAAATCTACTGATGTCGAGACACTCGTTAGTGTTGCGATAGAAACCTACGGAAGGCTGGATTTCGCCGTGAACAATGCTGGAATCGGCGGTACATCCGCGACTACCGGGGATTATACAGAACAGGACTGGAACTGCGTCATCGGTGTTAACCTGACTGGCGTCTGGTTGTGCATGAAGTACGAATTGGAGCAGATGCTCAAGCAGGGTGGTGGCGCGATTGTCAATATGGCATCCATCTTGGGCTGGGTGGGGTTCGCTAATGCCCCAGCCTATGTAGCTGCCAAGCATGGCATACTCGGTCTAACGAAGACAGCGGCCATCGAATACGCCGCGCAGAATATCCGCATCAACTCCGTATGCCCTGCATTTATCTACACACCACTATTGGAGAAGGCAGGGATAGCTGAAGGTACTGAGATGTATAACACAGTTGCCAGCTTACATCCTATGAAGCGGTTGGGAAAACCTGAAGAAGTCGCCGATTTGGTACTTTGGTTGTGTTCAGACGGCGCATCCTTCGTAACTGGCAGCGCCTATCTGGTAGATGGTGGCTACACATCGCAATAACCCCCTTCCTTTCTTCGATTGCTAATGAATGACGGAGTAGGCTGTTTTGCCTACTCCATCGTGTGTATATAGCGCGTGTTTTATGCCTCACCAAAATATACACTGTAGTAAATGCAGTAGTCTGCATAGTGAGGGAAAGTAAACACAATGAGTCACTCTCAGTCCATCCCAAAATCGACAGATGTCGAAACGCTTGCTCAGGCAGAGGCAATTTATTTGAGTATTTGGAATATGAATTGCCCCGATTGCGCGATCTATGTGCGGGACGGTTTAATACTAATGGATGGTGTCTTAAGGGTAGATGTCTTTTACGAACAGGCAGTCGGTGTCATCATCTTTACCCCTTCAATGACGACTCCAGATAAATTGCTTCATGTGATAAATAAAATCGGCGTGGATGTCTGCCATTACTACTGGGCGGAAATTATTGGGCGTTGCCCGGCTAAACAAGCGCTGCGTTTGGCGTGACTTTGAAAGGAAATATCAATCATCATGGACGAAAAATGCCACGTAATCCCTTTCAACAAAGAGGTCATCTTAGAAGATGTTGAACAACTGCGGGTGATCACCCTGTACATCACGGGAATGGGGTGTATCAACTGCGCGAACCGCGTTCATAATCGTCTCATCGACCATCCCGGAGTCGTCAAGGCGGAAGTCAACCATGTGACCGGGAAAGCGGAAGTTACCTATATTCTGACCAAAGCCAGCGTGCCACAGTTGATTGCTATGGTTGCGGGTGCAGGCGACCACCGACATACATACAGCGCGTCTCAATTCGAGGCAGGAGGTGGATGATGAATCTTACAACAATTTTGACGGTGTTGCCGACATTACGCCAATTACGAAAGCGCGAACATTGGACCCGCGAACAGTTGGAGGCGCATCAGGCGCAGGCATTAAGACAACTACGCAACTATGTGTATCAACACTCGCCGTTTTATCAGCAGTTTCATCGGGGATTCATGGATCGTCCTTTGAGTGAACTTCCGGTACTGACCAAAACGACTATGATGGAGCATTTCGACGATGTGGTGACAGATCGCTCGATTCGCCTCCAAGACGTTCGAACGCACATGGCTGCGCTGAAAAGCGACCAGCATTACCTGAATCGTTATGGGGTTACAGCAACTTCCGGCAGTAGTGGACAGCCTGGCATTTTCCTCTTTAATCGTCCCGAATGGGCAACCGTCATCGCTTCATTTGCACGCGGTCAGGAATGGGGCGGTCTCAAAGTGGATTTGCGCTATCGACGGAAAATAGCAGTCGTTTCTTCCACGTCTGCACTCCATATGTCTTTTCGGGTTGGGTTAACCATTCAGAGTCCCTGGGTGAAAACTCTGAGGTTAGCGGCTGCGGAACCCCTTCCGACTATCGTGCAGCAGCTCAACGACTTCCAACCGGAGGTTCTGGTTGCTTATGCATCAATGGCACGCATTTTGGCTGAAGAACAACATGCTGGACGACTTCAAATTAAACCTACCGTCATTTTCACCAGTTCAGAGGTACTAACTGATGAGACGCGGCGGCGGGTGGAAGATGCCTGGGGCAAAATCCTGTTCAACGAATACGCTGCGACGGAAAGTGGTGGATTGGCGGCGGAACGAGGCGACCATCATGGGCTGTATCTATTTGAGGATCTCGTCATTTTCGAAATCGTGGACGAGCATAATCGCCCTGTGCCACCGGGCGTGTATGGGGATAAGGTGCTGCTCACCATTCTGTATAACCGTACACAGCCGTTGATTCGTTATGAACTGCACGACAGTGTGCGGTTGGCATCAGAACCCTACCGAGCAGGGCTTCCATTTGCCCTGATCGACGGTATTCAGGGGCGCACCGAGGATACTCTCTACTTCCCCGGCGTGAACGGTAAAGAAACAGCCGTCCATCCAAGTGTTTTTCATCAGGTAATGGACACCGTGCCCACTAATGGCTGGCAAATTGTGCAGGATACAGACGAGCTAACACTCCTATTGAGCAGTGTACGAGGATCATCCCCAGATGATACATTGGTGGAAAAAATACAGCAGGTGTTGGCAAGTCAAGGTGTTATCGTTCCTTCGCTGAAAGTACAGCGCGTTGACACCATTCCAAAGGGTCCGGGTGGGAAAGCACCGTTGATCAAGTCCAAGTTGCTTCGTACCATTAATTCACACTAAAACAATGGTGATAGAAAACTTCGACAAACTGGTGACCGAGCGAGCACTTGTAAAAGCTACGTGCATCCGGCTAACCAAGGCGCTTGGGGCAAGGAATGGTAAAAATTAAAAATGCCGAACAGAAGAACGAAGATGACGAGCCAGTGACGTGCAATAATATACGGGATTTGAACTGCTCTTAATCGAGACTTTTTAGCTGACGCTGCTTGAATCTCTATATCCATTGCTTAATTTCCTTACATCGTCCCTTGGTGTAGGGCAGGAAATTTTCAAACTTACCCACCGAATATCCTGTCTGGGTACTCTTGAAAACCAGATGATTTCAGTGCTGAAAGCTTGTTTCCCTCGCACTCTCACACTTTCTTGCCTACCAAAATCACTCTTTCAGGCAATTAAGGGTTTTCGATGATTGGCATGGACGGACTGAACAGAGACATCCACATGGCTGTAAACTCAACGCTGTCGATCCACTCGCTGTTAACTGCCATCTCCCAATGAAAATGAGCGCCACCGCTTCGCCCACTGCTGCCCACTTGCCCAATAATTTCTCCTGCTGAAACATCCTGTCCACGAGTCACATGAACCACAGATAAGTGAGCGTAACCGGAATATATGCCGTAGCCATGATCAATCAAGATATAGTTACCGCGAAGATCCAACACACCTGCGAACGCAACTCTACCTGCTGCTGTTGTTATCACGGGTGCCCCTGTTGATGCTCGCATATCCCAACCTGTATGGCGGGAACTGGTCGTTTCGTTAAACACGCGGAAAGCGCCAAATTGCGAAGTTAATTCGGTCTCTAACGGCCACTGAAATCCGTTTTCGTCCCAGAACTGCTCAGATGTGAAAGAACCAAAAAGAGTTTCTAATTGTGCAAGTTCATGGCGTTCAACTTCTGGATCGATCAGATACCCTAGATCCTCTGATACCGTAATTTCCTGTCGGATGAACGCGCCAAGCACAATTTCTATGGATGTTGTAATCGTGCTGACAGTTTCATCCAGAAATTGCACTACGACATTTAAATCATAGTTTCCTACTTCTTGTGCCATTCCTACAGCAAGTAACCCATAATACCCGTCTTCGGGTACGGGGAAAAACTCGGCTTCGTTTTCTAAGAAGGATGAGTGAACACCGGCTATTCCAGAACCATAAACATGCACCAAACCAACCTGTCCTTGGGCGATATTTTCAAAATAAAGCTCGAGTGTTACATCCCCTTCCATAATAATCGTATTTGGCGTTGGATGGGAGTTTGGTAATGTGGGTTCAGGGGTTTCTTGTGCAGAAACGACAGTTACTGATAAAAGGAATAAAATTGCAATCAGCAGCCTATGTGGAGACATAGATATTCTCGATACTTGTCACAAAATGACCATCATAACAAGCGTGATTTTTTACAGCTATACGCCAAATGGCGTATCCTGTGCGTCAATGATTGGAATATCTGGTAACTTGGCAGAACCTCGGCACCAAGAGATAGCTTTGAAACGCAGAGGGCTGCGCCGGATGAGTACATCAAGCGGTGAGTTAAGTTTGCAGATTTCGTAGTCCCTACGCCTGTCACTCTCATAATCTTGAATACAAAAATGTAACTATCAAGGGGAAGCACAGTTCCTTTGTAAACCCGCCAAACGGCTCATTTTCTCGACAGTTCGGTGTTGTAAGCTCCTCTTTTTACTAGAAGTGTTGTGTTACTGAATAGGATTGGTGTGCGATGATGTGGAAGGCTTTCATTGCTCTAATATTAGTGTTCTATGTTCTTGGCATGGTGCCAGTAAAGGCGCAGGAAATCACAGGTGAGCAATCGTGGGATTTGAAAGATATCGAACAGACTGGTCTGTTCATATTTTATGATGCGCCCGCAGAAGCATCTTCAACTGGCAAACCGCTAGATGTCGGTGACTTTAATGGCGATGGGTGCGGCGATATTGCAGCAGGTGGGTCATTTGCCAGTTTCGGGGGTTTAGAGGGTTGGCGTAGGGAAGCTGGACACGTCCGCATCATTATGGATTTGTGTGAAATTGCCGGACGTATTGCTATGGAAGAAGAAGGCGAACAGAGCAGTACCGTTATCACTGTTTATGGCGCTCGTGCAGGGGATATGGCAGGGATCGAAGTCTTTGTCGGTGACTTCAACGCTGACGGTTATGATGATGTACTTTTCGGCGCGCAAAATTACGATGGTGAAGCGCAGGATCGCTCCAACGCAGGTGCAGCCTACCTTGCGCTTGGCAACCCCAACTTTGCTAATGGCGATATAGATCTACTTAATCCGCCTAATAATGTGATTGTTTTTTACGGGGGGACAGCGGAAGATCGTTTTGGCTTATGGGTAGACGGCGGCGATTTTAACGGCGATGGTTTTGACGATCTGCTCATCGGCGCAAATCAGGCAGACGGAGAAAACGACAGCCGTATCAATGCCGGAGAAGCCTGGATTATCTATGGTTCAGAGGATATGGTTGAAGAATATGGTTCGGTGGTGGATATGAGCCAGCCCCCCACAAATGCGACGCGCATCATCGGAGTAGATTATGATGATTTGTTTGGTTCAACAGCGCTAGGCGCAGATATAAATGCAGACGGCTATGACGATGCGATTGTTAGTGCCGCCTTGTGGCGAGAGTCGGCAGGGATCGGCGGGGCGGAATTGGGGGGTGGTGACGGTCCCGACAACAGTCGCTACAACAGCGGTGAAACTTTCGTCATCTATGGACAAACAGATTTACCGGGTCGGGTCATTGACCTTGCGGCACTCATCAGTGACGATGGAAGCCCAACGAATGATAGTGTCACTGTCATTTATGGTGTAGACCCGAATGATCTCCTCGGTGAAGAGATCGCGGCGGGAGATATAAATGGCGATGGACGCAACGAACTGGCACTGGGAACGCTGGTTTCGGCGGGACTAGATAATGCGATGCCGGGTGGGGGCGAGTCGTGGCTTATTTATACGACAGAACCGTTCATGGGCGAAGCCATTGATCTACTTAATCCTGAATCTGAACGCGCGGTGTCGATTTATGCAGACCAGGCAGACAGCGAAAGCGGTGACATTTTGCGTTTCGCCGATTTGGATCAAGACGGTTATGAGGATTTATTTGTCGGTACCCCATCATATGATGTTACAGGGACGGATGGAGAGGTCAGGCAGGATGCTGGAATGCTCACTGTTCTGTTTGGCGGCGAGAGTGGCCTGCCAAATGACAATGGGCGTGTTGTCTTTCCCTCAAATGTCCCACCTGGACTGCGAAGCGGGTATATCTTGGGAGCCGATGCCGAAGATGAGATGGCCTATGGACTAGGGATTTACGATGTGGATGCAGACGGCTTTGTAGATATTGTGCCCAATGGGATGCTGGGTGATGGGATAAATAACACCCTCCATAATGCTGGAGAAGTCTATGTCATCAGCGGGGCATTATTCTTAGAACGGCTGCTGGCAAATCCGATTAATGACGAATAAACACGCCAAACGGCGTATTTCATGCTCTGGAGGGATAGGCTAAAGTAAAAAATCAAGCAAATTATGACTGATAGGCAGTTTATGGCAGAAATGGATCAGGAAACTACTGCTGATACTGCACATGCAGATGTTGACTCCGAGCCGGTTTCGCCGCCATCCATCCTTGTGTGGTTGATCGCGGGCATCTTTCTACTAACCGTCTTTGGAGCTACTGGTAGTGTCATTGTCTTTAGAAACGTACTACGTCCCGGTCAACAGCAGCGCGTCGTCAATATGCTGCCCTTTATGGAAGCATTCTTATCCCGTAATCCTGGTGCGGGTGCTGCTTTACCAACGGCAATTCCTACCTATAGCAGCGGCTTGTCATCGGATGATTTGCTCAATATTGTGTTGGTTTCACCCACCCCCGAGATTATTCCAACAATCACAGTACAACCGCCAACACTAACATTGTTAGCTGTCGCTACCAGTACAGCAACCCCAACTTTAGAGCCAACGAACACTCTAACGTCAACCAGTACGACAGAAGTTCCGATTTTACCGTCAGCCACGCCTAATGCAGCGCCGCCAACAGCCAATTTATACGGTTTTACCTATACACGCCAAACATGGAATAACTGCGGTCCGGCGACTATCACGATGGGACTGAGCTATTTTGGATGGAGGGAGGATCAGGATTTTGCCGCTTCTTTCCTCAAGCCCGATGAAGAAGACAAGAACGTTACCCCTCAAGAAATGGTGTCGTTTGTCAATGAACAGTCAGGGATTCGTGCGATTACACGTATGGGCGGTACGCTAGACTTACTCAAAATGCTGATTGCGAATGGATATCCGGTCATCTTATCCATCGGCTTCATGCCTGAAGGTTATGACTGGTTGGGACATTATCGCGCCATCGTTGGTTATGACGATTATAGAGGGGTGTTCTACGCCTACGATAGCTTTCTTGGTAATGGGGATAATGGTGAAGGAATTGTCCTATCTTTTGATGAGCTTGACCAGGACTGGCGACAGTTCAATCGAAATTTCATTGTCCTTTATCGCCAAGAAGAAGAAAGCACTCTGAGCCAATTATTAGGGGAACAAGCTGACCCTGAACGTTCGGCTGAACTCGCCCTGGAAATTGCTCGGCAAGAAGCGCGTGTGAATCCGCACGATGGTTTTGCTTGGTTCAATATAGGAACCTCTTTGGTAGCGTTAGAACGCTATGATGAGGCATCACTTGCTTACGACCAATCGCGTCACTTCAATCTGCCATGGCGCATGATGTGGTATCAGTTTGGGCCTTACACAGCCTATTTTAACGTTGAGCGTCATGACGATGTGTTAGCACTGACTACTGCTAACCTCAATAACGGCGGGCAATATGTCGAAGAAACTCACTACTGGCAGGGACGCGCCTATGTAGCACAAGGTAATATCGACGAAGCCATACGTGCTTTCAATGCAGCATTAAGCATCAATCCTCGTTTTAGTGCTGCCCAAGAAGCCCTCACAGAAATTACAGGCGGTTAAGTTAAAGAGAACCTTCTATGAAGCGACATACACTGTATAAGTCTTATCGGCGACCCTCACGAATCACGATGTTCTTGGAGTGGCTTTTTCTAATGGGGATCGTTTCCATCAGCGCTATTTTATTAAGCAGGTTGTGGCTTAGGGCTACAGGGCAGGAATCTCAACCAACGCAGTGGTCTTTTTTGTCCACCTTTAATCGTACATCCACACCTACTCCATTCAACCTTGGGGATTCATCAGCAACGGCAGCAGCGAGATTACGAAATCCCGATATCGTAATCCAAACAACGCCACCTGCGGTTAAAGAAGAAATCAGTGTGACCAATGTTCCTTCTTTAACACCTGTAAATATAGCCGATACTGAGATGTCGTCCTCTGATGGGGGGCTTGTCGGTCAACCCGCACCAGATTTCACACTCCCGACCCTTAATGGTGATGAGACCAGTTTATCCAATTTCAGAGGGCAGCCTGTATTGATTAACTTCTGGGCAAGTTGGTGTGAAACCTGTCGTATCGAAATGCCCATGCTGATCAATGCGTATCAAGACTACCGTGACGATGGGCTGGTGATTTTAGGGCTGAATGTAACCGAGGAAGACACCCTCGAAGCTGTCAACAGTTTTGTGGACGAGTTTGGTGTTCCCTATCCCATTCTGCTTGATCAGGTCGATCACATTAGTCATGATGATTATCGTTTGATAGGACTACCAATGAGTATATTTATTGACCGTGCAGGTGTGGTGAAGCGCGTTGTTATTGGCGCTTTGCGTGAAGATGAAATAGACCCTTATATTGCTGAAATCCTGAGATAAAGCGAGGTGGTACAATGGATGACCCTCTTTCAAATACGCCGCAGGTAGCTGCACCCTTAGCACAGGTGACTGTCACAAAGTCGGAAGTTTTTGTGATTTCCCGTTCTGTTTTCAACACGAGTATTGCCGTTTTGATTTCGTTCGCGCTTGGCGTATTAACGGCGTTTCTGTTCAGCACCCAGTCGGCTGAAGCGCATCGCGCTGAACATCAACAACTCATTAATCAGGCGGTAAATGCAGCAATTGAGGCACAGGGCAGCAGAGATACGGCGAACAACGGCAGCCGACTTGATTCCAACAGCCGTGTTGAAGTAAGCATTGATGATGACCCGACACATGGTCCAGCAGATGCACCTATTACTATCATAGAATTCAGTGATTTTAACTGTCAGTATTGTGGTCGTTTCGCCAGGGATACCCTTCCCCTGCTGCGACAAAACTATGGCGACCAAATTCATTTTGTCTATCGTGACTTCGCCATCCTTGGACCAACATCCGTAGATGCTGCGATTGCCAGCGAATGTGCCAATGATCAGGATGCCTTCTGGGTGTATCACGACTTACTCTTTGCCAATCAAGGTAACTTTAGCCAAGAAAGTCTAATTACTTATGCGGCGCAGGCAGAGTTGAACACTGAGCGGTTTACGGCTTGTCTGACAGATGCAGCGATACGACAGGAAGTATTGGCGGATACAGCCGAAGCGCAGCGTTTAGGGGCGACCGGTACGCCAACATTTTTCATCAACGGGCGGCCTGTTGTCGGCGCACAACCTTATGAGGTGTTCGTTTCTGTTATTGATGCTGAACTGGCGGGTGTTGGTGCCAGCCCTACGCCATAAAGAAGGAGGACACAGGTGACTGACAATTTAGCTTCAGCGCCTCCCATGCAAACCACAGTGCAGTCCGGGCGGTTTACAACCTTTATTCATGCTTTACTCTTTGTATTCGGCTTTTCGCTGACATTTGTCGTTGGCTGGGGGGGAACTATTACAGTTATTGGTCGAGCTTTTATGGAATACAAGACACTCTTAGCGCAGATTGGCGGCGTAGTTGTCATTGTATTTGGGTTGTTTAATTTGGGCGTATTCAACGTTCGCTGGCTGAACTATGACACACGCCCAGTGTGGGATGCAACACGTCCTGCTGGGCTGGTGTCTTCGGTATTGATTGGTGTTTTTTTCGCTGCCGGATGGACGCCCTGCATAGGCACAATACTGGGTTCAATTCTTACCCTCGGTTTCAGTCAGGATACGGCTGGGCAAGCGATGTTCCTCTCAGCCGGTTACGCGCTGGGACTAGGCATCCCGTTTTTATTGATTGGTTTAGGACTAGATCGTGCTGTCTATGTGTTGGGTCACTTTAAACGACACACACGCAAAGTGCAAATCATCAGTGGGATTTTTTTAATTGTTATTGGCATTCTAATTCTAACAGGGCAAATGATCTGGATTGCAATCTGGGCGCAGCAAAATGGGCTTTGGCTCGATGTGCCGCTCGGAAACACCTCTACTCCCACCTTCTTTATTGCCATAATCGCAGGATTTTTCTCGTTTTTGTCGCCGTGTGTATTGCCGCTTGTCCCTGCCTATATTGGGTATCTCAGCGGACGAAGTGTTCGACCTACAGAATAACAGGAGCATTGATGAGCAAGAAAAAAACAGGTTCAAAGCATTCGACAAAATCTTCCCCTGCGTTCCTGGAGGGCTATAGACATTTATTTACGACGGAACGAATCATCATTGGCGGAACACTCCTTGCTATTCTGGCAATTATGGGGGGCATTGCGTTTAATTCTTGGCAAAGTCGCATTGTTGACATTGAGGGGGTTGAACGCATTTTCGTTCAAGGCGGACATCAAGAGACCGTTAGCTATCCCAACGATGAACTGCCCCCGGCTGGAGGAATTCATCACCCGACATGGCAAAACTGTGGTATCTATGATACGCCGTTAGAGCCAGAATTCGTACTACATTCACTTGAACATGGTGCAATTTGGATTGCCTACCGTCCTGATCTTCCTTTAGAGCAAATAGAACAATTGCAGGAGATTACACGAGATGGTTCGCATCGTCTGCTTGCGCCATATTCAGGATTAGAAAGTCCCATTGTTTTGAGTGCATGGGGCTATCAACTGCAAGTCAATGACGTGGATGATAATCGTTTGATAGATTTCATTCGCAACTATGAGAAGCGTGGACAGTCGCCTGAACCCGGTGCGCTCTGTTCAAACGGTATAGGACAGCCCATCCAATAAATTCACATTGAAGGTACAGTGTTTAACTAGGACTTGTGGAGTACCTAGCAGTAGCCACTTGGGTAGGTCTTGGTTGGGTATGTCAGAACAGTATAAATAAGCGAAATTACGTGTTTATCCCCATCTAATAGCCGTCTAATATCAAAGGGGGAGAATAAACGTAATAACACTCTCCTATCTTCCTCCCCCTATTGTCTAACCAGTGAATGTAAAAGGAATAGAACATGCACCAGAGTATGATGAGTAGTCAGATGACGAAAGAGATGCAGGAGTGTATTCAGAACTGCTCCGATTGTCATAACATCTGTTTGGCAACAGTGCCGCACTGCCTACAAATGGGCGGTGAACATGCCTCGCCGCATCACATTACCACGCTGCTGGATTGCGCTGAAATTTGCCAGACCAGCGCCAATTTTATGCTGATCAATTCTCCACTGCATGGTCGTGTTTGTGCCGTTTGTGCTGTAGCCTGTGATCGCTGTGCCGAACAGTGTGAACAGCTGGCAAACGGCGATCAACAAATGCTTTCGTGCGCCGAAGTGTGCCGCCGCTGCGCCGAGTCCTGCGGTCGTATGGCAGCGATGGCTGCATAACTATGGTATTGATTATGACCCGATGTCGATGATGGGCATGATGCAAGGTGGAATGGACGGTACGCCGGAGGCTTCTTCCACAGGAGAAACGACCATGATGCCGATGGACATGCCGATGTCAGGGATGATGGTCGTGCTGATGGGTCTAGAAGGGCAGTCATACGAAGTCGTTTTTATGGAGACGATGATTAAGCATCACGATCAAGCCATTCATATGTCTGAGCGTTTGCTCGAACGTGCCGCAGATGAACATGCCGAACTGCTCGAATTCGCACAACGGGTTATTGACGATCAGAGCGCTGAAATTGCAGAAATGGAAACACTCATCGCTGAAAGACAGTAAACCTGACCGCATCATCAAACCACAGGAGTGTTCTCACGTTCCTGTGCATTTATTTTAAGCCCCGCACTGTTTCTCCCAGCGCCGAATAAATCTAACGTACAAGTGATTATTTGTTTTACCCACACATTTACAGGAGATGAATTATGAATCAGGAAAAGCACGAGCAGATGAATCATGACATGAAAATGAATTACCGCAATTTCGCTGCCATGATCGCAGTTTCAATGGTTGCGATGTACGCATTCATGTACCTGCACCTCGCTGAATTGTCACACCTTCGCTGGAGTACAATGAATTTTTACATGACCGTTTTTATGGGCGCGTCAATGTCTGTCATTATGCTGGGCTTCATGCGCGGGATGTATAACAACAAAAGGATCAATCGAGCGATTTACATTGGCAGTGTTGTGGTTTTTCTGATAACGCTTTTTCTCGTCCGCACCCAGATTCTCGAAAGGGACCAGTCCTTCATGAGCGCCATGATTCCGCATCACTCCATGGCAATTCTAAACAGCGAAAATGCCCAACTTGAGGATGTACGTGTTCGGCAGCTTGCGGATGGAATCATCGAGTCGCAGCGCCACGAGATTGATGAAATGAATTGGCTGCTTGTTGATATTGCTGAAAACGGTATCGCCTCAACTCAGGAAGAGGCAGATGCTCGCCCCGTTCCTGAGTTTGGGGACGAGCCGTAAGAACAGTCTCTTGAAAAGTTATATTCCTTTATAGCCGCCTGTTAACGGTTTCAAATTCATTAACGTTTTTGATCGGTTTGAATGGCTTGACTGGTTTTTCAACTCGTTAATTTGCAGTTGTACGCCAAACTCAAACCCACTTCATACCTGTTTGCAGTGGGATTTCAACCTAGAACACTTGTCCTGATTTCACTTTGCCTCGATAATGGTTTAGAAGTTGTTATATCAAGTGGAGAACTGTCGGGCATGTTGAGTAAACGTCAGCACCATATTCTGCGCTTCATTCACCAGCACACCCTTGAACATGGGTTTGCGCCGAGTATTCGTGAAATCAGCCTGGCGACGGGCATTACCTCGACTTCTGTGGTGAACTATAATCTGGAGCGACTGATCACCTGGGGCTATCTGGTGAAGTCACGCGGCAAATCACGGGCATTAGGGCTTACTGAGCACGGTTCGGCGCTGTTTGAGCCGAATCATCCCCTAAAGAGCAAGCAGGCAACCGATATCTTTCTGGTTGATGGGTTATTGGACACCCACCTGCCAGATGGGGATGTCGGGCAACTGCACAGAGAAAATCTGCTGCTCCGGGCGGAGAATGAGCGCCTGCGTCGTGAAGGCAAGAACCGTGTCGCGGCACTTCAGAGAGAGATTCAGTATCTCTCACAGGAACTACGGCAGGTTCAGCAAAGTTCAGAACATTATCCAGCATGAGCAGGGTTTATGGGGAAGAAAAAATCTGCCGGGCATTACTGCCGCATTTGTGGTCGTCGCCGCGCCAATGAGAAGTTTGGCGGGCGGGGCCATGCCCTGCACATCTGCAAGGACTGCCCAGCGTGAATTGAAACGTGAAGCGCGTCAAAAGCACAAAGCAGGTGAAACAGATGCCGTTATGCTTGAACCAGAGGGAGACCTTATGGACATGGATGAAGATGATTTGGAGTTAATGCTTGATCAGTTCCTAACCACGCCATCAGCAAAAGGCACGGGCAAAAAAGGTATCCCCTACAATGAACTGGATGCCAATATAGTCAGGCTAGTGCAGGCACTCAATCGCTATCCGGGGGTGATGACGGTGGGCAGCTGCGGCGGGCATGAGATCATCACTAACCCTTCCCAGTGGCGGGCGGGAACCTGGTATGTGAAGTTTACGCTGCCTTCAGGGAAGTTCGGCTGGTATCTGCTGGAACATCTAGCGTGGGTGGTGAACGAGGACTACCGGGGTTCAGGACGAAATGTGATGTTGCTGCCTACTTCAGCCCCGCCGTATCTGAACACTGTCGGACAATGCCTGAATTTTGTCATTGAAGGGTATGGTGGGGAGAATCCAGATGAACTGGCAGAGTTTCTGGATACCACCCGCAAGTATCTGACGAAAAAACGCCGCTAAAGTTAGCAGCATTACCCTCAAGGATAAAGCCGCTCCGTCTGAATATCACGATGATGCTGGAACAGAGTGCGTTCAATAGCGCGGACACTGACGTTGAATTCACCTGCCCACAGGCGGATTCTGTCCAGATAATCCAACCAGTGCAGCACCTGTAAGGTACGCCCATCCAGATCGTAATCCACCTCATTGTATAAAGCCAGAAGCTGCCAGACCCGTATATCAATTACCCCAAAATGCTCGGGATCGACCAGGGTCAGAAAAGCGGAGGCTACCGGAATCCCCACGCCGCGTAAACGACACAGGTGCAGGATACGGCGGGCTTCATCCGATGCGCCCAATGCCCGTGCTGAAAGCATTTGCACCTCGTCTTCGGTATTGCTTATCCAATGCTGACGACGGCGCTCCCGTTGTTCCTTCCATTTACACATGCTCAGGAACTCGCTGCGCGTGAAGAAACCGACCTCACGGACATGATGTAAGGAAGTAATCAAGGGAGCGGTATCAGGATATTCGTCGTGAATCAGACAGGCTGACAGCAGGGATGGGATGTCCGGGAAACGTTTTTCCATAAAGGCATTTTTCTCTATATAAAGGTCAGTCAATATCTCCATTATGCTGTTCAATCCGCAATCTGGCGAGTGAAGCGAGGGCAGCCTGTCCCCGGATTTCCAGCACTTCTCACCTTAGCCCGATCTCCATGCCGTCTCTGCTCGATGCCGCCTGTCTTTAGGTGCATTTCTTACCGCACAGTACCACGCCACCCCGCTGTCTCACAGCCGCCAGCGGCTGCGGCTACGGGTTTGCTTCTGGCTTGCGCCGTTTCTCTCATAGCAAACCCGTGCCGCCTTTCAGGTGAGCAGCGGGGAACCCCGACGTGGTAAGACCTGTGCAGAAATGCACCTTAACAAAAATACATGCGGGTTATCGATCAGACGGATGTGTCGTTAATCAGGCCGCGTTAGCTCGAAAGGGCGCGTCGTAAGTTATCCCGGAGCCACTGTGCCCCGACGAACTCCTACAGATGGTCGCAATGGCCCGCAGTATCAAGCGCTCTCGATCCTGTGATGTGGGACACATCTTCTCCCATAGAGGTGGAGAAGGTGTGTTTTGGCAAGCCACACGCAGAATATCGAGCGCAGATCGTCGCGGATGGAGCAGTGAGGAACAAGAAACTGCTTACCGGAAGGGTCAACGTCTCGTGGTCGGCGCTGCAAAGCACCGCCGGGGCGCATTCGGGCGGCAACCTGCGCGTAAGAGCGTTTTTCATTCTGAATTTTTCAGTCAGGAGTGAAGTTATGACTGATACAGCAAAACACATCTGCCGCGTTGGTACAGCGCGGATTGATTATCAGGGTCGTGTCGGACAGCGCGTGCTGAATACGACGGTCAAAAGCGGCACAGGGTTAGGTGCAGTGTTCGCGCCGACGTGGAAGATGGTGATGGCATCGAAGCAGAACACGATCTCGTGGCAGTCTTACATCGAGGAATATACGGCACTGATGCGCCAGCGCTATCAGGCAAATCCAGCGGCGTTTCTGGAGGCTCTGAGCAGCGCTGAATTGATTGTATGCTGTTACTGCAAAGACACACACGCCACGACGAAACACTGTCACCGCTACATCCTGGTCGAAATTCTGGAAAAGGTGGCAGCGCATCACGGCATTGGTTTCGAGTCAATTGGTGAAGTTCGCAGCAGCCGGTGAGGAACCGGCTTTCTTTTTGCTTTATAACATTACGAATTGAATTACACGGAGGTTATCATGAACCCGATTATCATTCACACCGATGGAAGCTGTGAGACACAAACACGGCTCGGTGGCTGGGCAGCAGTTCTCGAATGCGGTACGCATCAACGGGTCTTACAGGGCAGTGCGTCAGATACCACTGTGAATGCGATGGAACTCACGGCGGTCATTGAGGCATTGAAGGCACTCAAACAGGCAGGGTCATCCGTGCAGCTTTTCAGCGACTCCAATTACGTCGTGCGTGGCGTGAACGAGTGGCTGGCGGACTGGCTGAATCGTGGCTGGAAGAACGCACGCGGCGAACAGGTCGCCAATCTTGACCTGTGGCAGCAGCTTCAGACCCTGCTGGAAAAACACAGAGTCACACTCACCTGGATCCCGCGCGGGCAAAACGCTCAGGCGGATGAACTGGCACAGTCGGCGCGGCTGACACAGAAACCGCTGGACGATGCTGGCAGTGTTGTGGATAACAACGCGACTGCTCCCACCGTTTCAGCGCAGGCTGTGTCGGAGATCAACATCATGATCGCCGGGTCACGATTCGCCAACCGCGAGGCGCTGGATTACGCCCGCCGCGTAGTGCGCCGCGTGCATCAACTCGGTCATACCATCGTCGTCGGTGACAATCCGAAAGGGGTGGACATGGCAGTAGTGCAGGAATGCCGTCGCTTGAAAGCAAAGGTTTTAGTCGTTGGAGTCACCAATCGTCCACGCAATGGCGGCTGCTCACATGGCGGTTACGTCAAAGTCGAGCGTGATACCTATCGCGCCGCAGGCGGGAATCTATATGACCGTTACCATGTGCGTGACCGCTGGATGGTAGACAATTCGCAGCGCGGTGTCTTCGTGTGGAATGGCGACAGCCAGGGGACGAAGGCGGGATACGACTATATGATGAGCCGCCAGAAGGAAGCGCACCTGATGACGTTTGCGTTGAAAGGAGCGCGGCATGGCTGAAACACACATTCTGGCCGTTCACACCTATGGATCGCAGCGTGTGAAGCAGCCCGGTACAAACCAGATGGTCAGCGCCTACAAAATAGGATACACGAGCGCCGCCTGCGAAGTGCTGCTGGCACTGTACGAGGCGAAGGCACGCGATGTGTCGTCGCCTCATGCGTCTTACCGGTATGTGCAGATTGAGGGTGAGACCACCGTCCGACATGGCTATCTGCTGCTCAATGTAACTGCCGACGAACTGGCACGGGCGGAAGCCGTGACACGCCAACATCACCGGGCAGCAGTGTATCTCTGGCAGGCTGACCGCTGGCTGGAACTGCCACATGGACGCAATCCTGCTTATTCTGAATCCGCAGCACGTTCTGGTCCGGGCTTCAATCCATCGGGGTTTCGTCCCGTTACACCAGCGACGGGGGAGAAAGAAGCGGCGGTGGAAGGCATTCGTGCTGAGAAGAGCCAGCGCGACCCCAACCAGAAGCCCTGGTTCTGGCTTTTGGGAGACACCTATCCTCAGCGGGAAATACTCAAACGCTGGGGAGCGCGGTTCAGCAGCAAGCGGCGTGCCTGGTACTATGTGGGCTGGGAATTGCCCGACGGCATCCAGCAGCTCATTACGGAATACGCCACCACTGAAGCGGAGCCGACCTCACAGGTCGAAGACAATGCCCCCTGCCCAGATGAAGAAGCCGCTGCCATTCTTGGTGTGCCGCTGAAGGCTGAACCGCCAAAGCCAGACGAACCACCACGTTTATTCCAGATCGGGCAGACGGTTTATGCCCGGCATGAACTGGATACGCCGGATGGTAAAGCGGTTCCCACTGGCACACAGGGTACGATCTCACGGCTCTACAACCGCAACGCGCAGCATGGCTGGAGCTATGATGTGGACTTTGTAGACATCGGCACGGGCTGGTACTTCGAGCGTGAGTTGACCGATCTTGAACCAATCCCCGGTATCCGTATTACACACGGCGCAGTTGTTCCGCCGGGTGCAGCGCTGCTCCCCACCGACGCCGACCTGAAACGAGCGCTGGTGGAAAGTGGACATCTGCCCGAACCCCTGGTGATAGCTACGCCATCAGCCGAACCCGAAGCTGTACCAGAGCCAGATACGCTTGAAGAAACGCAAGCGATCCGCGTTTTCAAACCACAGCCACTTCCAGCAGACGGCACACCGCTGGACGAGGTGCAAACCGCGATTGTCCAGGCGAAAACACAGCCTACACCTGTCTTACATTCGGATGTGGTTTCCCAGAAACGCATACTGGCGGCTATCGGGCAGTCTTACATCGGTGAGTTGACGGGCAGTATCACCGGGAATGTCTACTGTTACGGCTACGCCATCCACGAAGGCATCTGTGTCTTCGTGAATATGGGCGGACCACGTATGGCAGTCGAGGCGATCCGGGCGAAACTGTCGAAGGGCGACATCGTGAACTGCACACCCTGGGACGCGCCTGCCATTGAACTCACGGCTGGCGAAGGGAGCAGCGGCATGTATCACGATTTCATGCAGAACATCCCCGAAGCGAAGTTCACTTCCCTGATCCTGTGCCACGATTTGCTGGTCAATCCCAACTACGGCGGCAAATCCACGACCTTCATCCTCCGCACCGATGAGGCACAGGCAGCAGCGAAGCTCAAGCATCACGTCACCGAACTGGTCAAAGTGCCGGTCTTCGACGAGTGGGCGAGCTATCTGTATCACGCCGGGCAAACTGCCATGCTCCTCCGTCAGACCCGCTCCGCTGGAGAGATTGATGTGCTCAGTGTCGATTTAGATATTGATGCCTGGACACGGCTTATCACCGGCGGCATCGAGCAGGGCGTAATCACCCTCCCAATCGCCAACTGATTTCATCCCATCCATTCAACAGCCGTCTGTCAGATTTCCGGCAGGCGGCTGTTTTCGATTCTCTGTGAAAGGAAAAATTCTGTGGCTAGAGCAGAAAGTAAGATTATTATGGGGTATCTACCCATCGAACCCCATCACCACGCCGCCATCCTGTCGCTGGTAACATCTGCCACACCAGCGGTGAAACTGCTTGATCCCTTCGCTGGCGACGGGCTGTTTCTCGACGTGGCGGCAAAGGCATGGAACGTTACGCCCTATGCCAACGAACTGGACGGTGAACGCGCTCAGGCGTGTATCGAGCGCTTCGGTCCGAAGCAGGCGGTGCGCTGCGATGTGGAGCGCCTGCTGGCATCCAATAATGCCTTTGGTGCGGCGTGGCTCAACCCGCCGTATGACCACAGCAAAGTCGAAAAAGGCAACAAGCGGATTGAGTTCGTCTACCTGCGGCACAGTTGGAAGTGGCTGCAAGATGGCGCTCTGGCACTGTGGTGCATCTACAGCCAGCATATCACCGAAGATGCCGCTGCGTTTTTAGCCCGCAACAGCAGCCGTGTGGATGTCTGGGCGCTGCCTGGCAAACATCAGGGCGAGTACGATCAGGTGGTCGTCGCTGCCATCAAAGGCATACATTCCCATCCGACAGAACTCTATCAGAGCATTTTGGACGGGAAAGCCAACCCTCGCCCGCTGACCATCCAGCCGGAACCGCTCTACAAACTGCCTGCGCCACCGCACATCACCCGCTTTGTCTTCGCCCCCGACATCATCGACGAAGAACAGGGACTGCGGCTGATTCACGAACAGGGTGCGTGGAAGACCAACGGTTTTCAGACGCTGCTGGAAGTGCCCCGTCCGCCGGAACAGATTGAACCCGTCGTCGCGCCGCGTCCCGGACACATGGCGCTGGTGCTGGCGGCAGGTGTCGCCAACGGCGCGGTGATCCAGACCGAGGACTACGGGCGTGTTGCCATTCGTGGCAAGACCCAGCATGTCGAGCAGATTGCCCGCGTGGAAATCGAAGCTGCACCCGGCGACCCGGAACGGCAGGTCAAGAAAACCACCATCCGGCTCAAACCGACCACCACCCTGACGCTGCTGGCTCAGGACGGCACGGTGATCGAGATGGAAGGCGATGAGGCGCTGTTGGGGTTCATCACCGCCAACAAACGCTCCCTCACCAGCTACCTTAACCAGAAGTTCAAGCCGATGTACGGCTTTGATTTCGCCGGGATGGGGCGCTGGTTAGACCGTATCCGGCTGAAGGGCAAATACCCCATGTACACGGCGCAGAGGCATGTCGTCGGCGCGACGGTACGCGGCTTTCAGTCGCGGGGCAGCATCCTGCTGGTTGGTCAAATGGGAGTCGGCAAGACCCTGATCGGCGGCTCCACCGCGATAGCGCTGGCGGCAAGTGTGATCGAGAAGCTGCGCGGGCAAATCGGAGACGATCAGGTGGTGCTGATTGTCGCACCGCCACATCTGGTCGAGAAGTGGAAGCGCGAACTGCACAGCATCAGTCGCAACATTCTGGTTGAGAGACTGGATCGCCATGAAGATATTAAGCTTTTTATGGACAAAGCGGCGCGGTTGGGTCCGGGGATCGCCAAAATCGGGCTGATCAAACGTGACATGACCAAACTCGGCGCAGGACGTGAACTTGGCGTGGTCTGGCAGGATGAATGGGTTGCCTTGTGGCGGCACAACCAGCCGACACCGGAAAGCTACGAAGACCATCAGCGCCTCGTCAAACAGCGCGTACCGAAGTGTCCGACTTGCGGTTGCACCGTCATGCAGGAGAAGAAAGGCGTTGAATCACCTGCATCCGAAAGCTGGCTCAAAAGCGGCAAGCGCCTGTGTTCCGTGTGCCAGACACCGCTGTGGCAGGAAGCCCGCGACAAAGGTTCGCAGCCCAAACCCGGACAGAAATACCCGACCAGGAATCCGCGCTATCGCATTGACGAGTATCTCAAGCGCGTCTACCCGGACCGGATTTACCTGCTCATCTGGGATGAAGTCCACGAGTGCGCGCACGGCGATACCGGCAACGGGCAGGCATTCAACCGCATCGCAGGGCTGGCGCAGAAGGTGCTGGCGATGACCGGCACACCGTTCAATGGCAGATCGTCGTCCATTTTCAACCTGGAATATGCGATCAACCCGCGTACCCGGCAGCGTTACAACTGGGGCGGCGCACCACGCCTGAGCCGTAAGACACGCGGCGAACGCGGTTTTCAGCTTATTGTGTCGGATGACAGCAAACAGCGGGGTCGCGCCGAGTCGCGCTGGGTGGCCGACATGGGCGTGCGCGAGCAGGTGGTCGAAGAGCGTCCGTCGTATGACAGGGAAACGGGTGCGTTCACCGGGACTTCCACCTACGAGAAACCCTATGAGGAAGCGCCAGGGATTTCGCCGCTGCTGGTGGCGGAAGTGCTGGATCATGCCATCTTCTTTTCTCTCGGTGATCTGGGGAAGGCACTGCCGCAGTACGAGGAAATCGCGCTCCCCGTCGAGATGGATGCCGATACCTACGAACAGTATGACCGCACGCGCCAGCAGTTGAAAGATTATCTAATTGCGCGGCGCTGGGAAGGCGATACCACGTTCAGGGGGGCATACCTGCAATGGGCGATGGGCTGGGTGAACGCGGCGCACCGCCCGCACGAGGTCATCCACAACCTCAAGCATCCCATCACGGGCGAGAAGCTGCCGCACGTTGTCACCAGCATCCCGTCTTACGGGGAAGACCGTGTGTATGCCAAAGAGCAGGCACTCATCGATCTGGTGCGTTCCGAGTTGGAACAGAATCGCCCGTGCGTCATCTACATCCGTCAGACTTCCACCCGCGACATCCAGCCGCGTATCGAAGCGCTCATCCGCCAGCATGTGCCGCTTGCCCGAACCTTCATCCTGAAAAACACCGTTGATGCCGAGCGGCGCGAGGCGGTGATTGAAGGCGAAGTGACGAAGGGAACCAACGTCGTCATCTCGAACCCCGAACTGGTCAAAACCGGGCTGGATCTCGTCTTCGCTCCCACGCTCATTTTCTACGAAATCACGTTCAACCTCGGCACGATGATGCAGGCAGCCGGACGGTCCTACCGTTTGAACCAGACGCACACCCACTGTAAGACCTACTACCTCTTTGCTGAAGGCACGATGGAGCAAACGGCGGTGCAACTCATGAGCCGTAAACAGCGTGCTGCCAAGCTGCTGACGGGTGACATCGGGCTAACCGGGTTGGACGCGCTGACCGAAGGTGAGGGCGGGTTCGAGGAGGCGTTACTCGAAGCGATTGGGCGCGACGAGACGCTGCTTGACCCATCGGAACTGTTCAGGAAGTCGGAAGCGCAGGGCGAGATCGACAGCGAGGATGCGGCCTACTGGAACGTTGAACTGACTGAACCGGAAGGTGAACCGCTGGCGGCTGAGTTCGCCGCGCCGGTTATGCACATCGAACTTCAGCCTGTGCTGGCGGTTGATCCACTCATCCGGGAAGCCATTCGGCCTGGCGGTGTGGTAGCTGCAATCGAACACCAACCGCTTCATCTGAAACGGATGGGCGAGCAAGTTCTCTCTACTTCCATCGTTGAGGTGATTAAAGGTTATCTCGACAGTGTTCATATCATCACCAGCGACGAGAAACTCGCAGCACTGCACACGGAATTGTTCGATCTGCTGCAAACAAGTCCGGTTCGGCTGTGTGACTGGCTGCGGGATAATCGCGTCGTCTTCCCTGGCTGCGAAGAGGAAGTCGCCGCCCACATTCTCCGGCTGATGCAGACGGCAAACAGCGATCCAGTCAACGTCCTCCCCGTACAACCAGTGGTGGTCAGCGCAAAGTCGAGAAAACCAGCGGCTTCCAAAACCCGCCGACTCGATTTGCTGGCGATGCCGGATGATGCGCCTCAACCCAAACGTCAGCAACCTGAACGACTGGATGAAACCGCGCCGCTGCAACTGGCGTTGTTCTAAGGGGTGCAATCATGCACCCCGATACGCTGGCATTTCTGGATGTCCTGTTTGAACGCTGCGCCCGGCTGCATTCGTCGTCCTGCTTGACCTTCACCGTCATTCATCCCAATGGTCAACAACCCACACCCTCACGACACATCCCGCTGGATAACCCCGCTGCTCTGTTGGATACGCTGCAACGGGTGTCCGACACGAACCGGATGGGCTGGGGTGCATACTTCGCGGTAGGACTGCGAAAACCGGGATTATCGCGCTGGAAACGGGGCGGCGCGGCGGAAGTGGTCGCGCTGCCTGCGTTTTATACCGACATTGATGATCCAACCGATGCAACGCTCATGAAACTGCGTGGCGCACGACTATCCCCATCGGTGATTGTCCATTCCGGCGGGGGCTATCATGCTTACTGGCTGTTGGAGGAACCGACTGGTGATCTGAACACGGCGCGACAGGTCTTACAGGGACTTGCCCGAACCTTCGATGGGGATGGCTTATCTCCGGCACAGTCGCTCCGACTGCCGGGAACGGCGAATCACAAGCCCGAACGTAGCGGCGCGGTGTGTCATCTGGTCGAAAGCTCAGACCGTCACTACCGCCTGTCGGACTTCCAATCGTTGATCCCGCCAGTCCCTCATCTACGGGAGCGGCGGACGGCTGCACGCGCATCCCATCCACCGAACAGCAAAAATCTCAACGTGCAGTTGATTCACGCCATCACCACGATGCTGTACCGCGACTACGCAGCGCGGGAGCAGCGGCGGAGTGACTGGCTGGCGGCGCTGTGTCCCTGCGGTCATGCCCGCGACAGTCCGGGCGCACATTTCTTCTTCAATCCCACTATTGGCTGCGGGCGCTGTCATGGACGACATGGCACGCTGCGGCTGACCGATCTGTGTTCTGTTCTGGGTATCGACGCTGCCACTTACGGCGGCGTGTATCGCTAAAGCGAAAGGATAAAAACGCTATGTCTGACAAAAAACAAAGTACCAAACAGGAACCACCACCCACCATCATCACGCTGACGCTGCCCACACCTTCGGAGGGCGGTATTCCGCTGGAACGCGCCACCGCGACGCTACTGATCCAGCGCGGCGACCTGGCACACCTCCGGCAGTTCACTTACATCGTGCTGGAGGATCTGACGACGGCGCTCAAGGAGGCATATCTCGCGCTGGCGGCTGTTGAAGCCGAACCGCCTATCATCCCCGATGCACCCAAAGCCACGCCAAAAACGGAACCGAAAGCGAAGGCGAAAGGGAAAGTGGAGCCAGTCGTCGAGGAAGAACCGACCATTGACATCCCGCTCAAGAAGGGGACTCTGGCGGTCAAGATCAGCCACCTCAAGATTGTCGGTGGAGAAACGGACGCAGCCGCTTACCGGCAGGCAGTGCTGATTGCCGGGAAGCTCATCGACGGCAAACTGTGGGACGGTCAGTCGCCCATTCGCATCGACGACGTGTATACGACCATGAAGAAGATGAAGCACTTGTCCGAGCGTGAGATGAGCCTGTTCACGCTGGAAGATTTCGTGCAGGTCGGTGGCGCTGCGGATGTGCCGGAAATCGTTCAGGACGTTGAACATGATGCTGTCGAAATGGAGGACGATGGCATCGCAACTGAACCGCTGCTCCTGATAGCAAGTCCGGCCCTCAATGATAAGACGTTCAGCACCAACGGGCATCACCCCGACGATGCTGCCGCCGAGTAACACCACCAATTCCATTCCATCATCTCATTTCAAATCTACCTGTTCCATTGAAAGGAAATTCAAGATCATGTCTGACCAGAACAATTCTCAACCCCGTATCTTCAAGACCGGCGCGGTTCGCATCGTGGAAGATGAATCCATGACCGGATTGGACAATGAGGCCATCCGCAGCCTGCTCAAGACGACGTATCCCGAAATCGCCAACGCCACCATCCGTGAAGTAACCACCGACGACGGGCAGAAAGTGGTCGAGTTCCTGCCCCAGCCTGGGCGAAAAGGGTAGCTGCCATGTTCGATGCAGGCTTGACGGTTGAAAGCCTGCGGGACTGCCTGGCAGGTCTGCCACCTGTCGAACTCAAGGGGATGGCGCTTCTCAGGGAGCGCCGTCCCAACGGGCAGTTTTTCCCGCAGCTTGAGGGCGGGCAGATGGGCATCCCGCGTGAAACTATCGCCGAAGCTGTGACCGAAATCGTCGCCTATACCGAACGCTGCCGCCGGGCGGCGCAGCAGCTGGCGAAACTCAGCCCCATCCCCCTGACCGCCTTCTCGATTTTGGAGTACGGCATCTAATGAACGAATTACTGGACACCTTTGGACTGCTGGCAGCAGCGATGCTGGATGACCCACTGCTGACACTTGCCAACGCTGTTGCCTGGCTCGACCCCTTATGGGAAACAAGCGATGACGACGTGTATGACGAAGGCGACGGCGTGGGACTGGCGCTGGGTATCACACGCAGCGCCTTTCCCGATATCTATGCGGGTGCGGTGGAGCGCATTCGCTCTGGCACATCCGAAAAAGAACTGGACAGCTTCATCTGCGGCGCAATCAGCCAGCGCGGTATCCCGCTGGACAACCTCGAATTTCTGGGTTACGGCATCCCGCTGACCGCCTGCGGCATCGAACTGTCCGACCCTGACCTGTACGCCGCCCGTGCCGATTTGCTGCCGCTGGTGGATTTGTTTGGCATTCGCCCTGAACCCGGTCACTACAACGTGGAAGTTCCCGACTTCGCCTACACAGCCGGACGGATCATCGCCGACAGTCTGGTGAAACAGACGGACGAACGCTTGCAGCAGGTCGGCTGGGCGCTGGCGTGGCTGTTCTCCTGCTCCGGCAACACCCTGATTGATTTTGACGACGAAGCGATGGCTGAAATCCCGCCGCTGTCGTGGGACGAAAACGATCTGGCGTTTGCCATTGAATTGATCGAAGAAACCAATGGCATCATGGGGGATGTGACTGCCGGGCTGACGCTGCTGGAAGAAACTCCTATCCTTTTTTCTGCGCTGGAAGCCAATATCCAGCGCACCTACAAAACGATTGCAAAACAGAAAGGCAAACACGATGAACCCCGCATCCGATTGGAGTGGCCGCCTCTTGACGCAGGCGGTGATGGAGCAGCCGTCACTGATTCTGAGCTTTTACTCGTTCGGCGTGATGCTGCATAAGCGTGACGGCGACAGAGTGACTGAGCATCCGGTAGACCCGGCGCAGGTGGCGCTGGCGCTGTCGGCGAAAGTCCGTTTCGATACCGGGCTGCTGTCGGACAACACCCTGCTGGTCCGACAGGAAGGCGTGAAGAAGATCGTGGTCGAATACCGTCCGCCGCAGAAGACCGGGTTGTATCTGGACGGATCGGAAACGGCGCTGCGCGTACCGCTCCCTGGGCTGCTGCTGATCCGGGTCACTGCCGAGGACAAGAACCCGCAGTACGGCGTGTATGCCGTGAAAAAGCGTCCTGCCACGCTGAACGTGCCGCTGTTTCATGCGCCGCTGCCCAATGTGTTTGCCAGCGGAAACATCTGCTGGGGGACGGTGCAGCGCGTGACGGACACCGCGCTTCAAAATACGACACTGGCAGAAGATTGGGGGGTATTGCTCGGTTCGCGCTTCAACGATCATGGCGTAGGGGGCAAGAGCAAGTCGCACCCGATGGACATCCGCCAGATGCTCATCGCGCTGGAAGGACGCAAAGCCCGCACCTATCCGAAGTCCGATCTGCTGCCCGTCAAGAAGACGCTGGCACAGGTGCTGGGAGATGAAAAATGACCACGCTGAATAGTTTCGATCCGAACACCCATATCCAGACCGTTACCGTCGTTGGGCTGGGTGGCACCGGCGCTCAGGTAGCGCGTTCTGTTGCCCGCATGGTGTATGACATGAAGGTAGCGCGGCTTCACACGCCGCAGATCGTCCTGATTGACCCGGACAAAGTGGAATCCAAGAACGTCGGACGGCAGTTGTACACCGAAGCCGATGTTGGGCAGTCAAAGGCGCACGTTCTGATGCGCCGCTTCAACATGGCTTTAGGCTTAGACATCATTGCCATCGACCAGCCCGTGAATGCCGGAAAGCACTTTGAACGCTGGGGCAATCTCATTGTCGGGGCAGTGGATAACCATCTGGCGCGGCGTGAACTGGCGAAAGCCAACGGCGCAATCTGGGTGGATGCAGGCAATCACTTCAATGCGGGTCAGGTGGTGATTGGCAATACCAGTGATCCTGAAACCGCACTGCGTTACATCGATGGGCAGAATGGCAGATACGCTTATCTGCCCAATGCTGGACTGCTGTTTCCGGCACTGCTCGAACCTGATTTGGAAGTCAAACCGCAGCCCGAACCGGAACGCTCGTGCGCCGAACTGGTTGCAGCGCGTGAACAGGATTTGCTCATCAATGACTGGATGGCGACCATCGCTTCGCAGTACCTCTACAAACTGCTGCACCGCCAGCCGATCACCTCGTTTGTGTCTTACGTCAGCGCCGACGGCATGAGCGTCCGCAGTGTGTCCATCTGCCGTGACGAACTGCTGGCGTATCTACCGCAGCCTGCCGACGACTGATTCATCCCTCCAGCCAATTGTCTGACAGCAGGCTCCGCTCACAGCGGAGCTTTTGCTTTTTGTTCGAGTGATTGAAAGGAACAACATCATGCGTTACTGGGACGAGATGCGAACCAAATACGGCTTCAACGATGGCGGAGTCGTGCCGGACGGCGTGGAAGTCTACCGCGCCGTGTATATTCGCGCCGTCAATAAACTGGCAGAGCAGTTGGGCAGCCGCGTGCGTGCCACTGCCTATGACCGAGCCGGTGTCCATAACTGGTGTCTCATTCTGTTTTACGACGTGAACGACCTGGCGAGTCGCACCCCGGATGAACTGACCGCGCCGCTCGATCTATCAGCAGGGGAAGTGCTTGACCCGGACGTGGCGATGGACGAAGCCATCCGGCAGGGATACCTGCTTGATCTGGACAGCTTTGTACAGGTTTCCGTTGACCTGTCGGACGACTTTGCTGACTTTGTGGCGGCGCTCTATCCGGTGAACGAAGGCGATCCGCTGGTTGCTAAGGTCAATGGACAGCCGCAGCATATCTATCCCGGCGGGCGCGGGCGGCTGGTACGCGAAGTCAAAGCCTTCGATGGTACATTGCTGTCAGTTGGGGGCGAATACGCCGTGACCTGGATTGACCATCACCCGCCGCTGGTGGGACTGGCAGCGCAGTCCGGCGATCCCGTCTTTGCTATGACTCCGCCAGATGCGCTGATCGTGACCGAAATACCGTCTGAGATACGCGCTGCAAGCGAGAACTGCGACCCGATCCCGCCGTTTCATCTCCGTGATCTGGATGATGAGACGCTTGACGAGTACGGCGAATTCTACGACTGGAACGCCGCCCAGACTGCCATGCAGCGTGCCGTGCAGGAATTGGGTAAATCCATCCAAATCGTCAACGGTTACAGCAATACCGTGACCTCCTGCGACCCGGAAAGCGAGTAACATCATGCTCCACTGCAAACGCCAGAACGTCCATCACTCAAAACTGCCTAAGCCCGGCGCAGTTGGGTGCATTGTCGGGCTGTCTACGGTCAATCCACGCCGCAAGTGCATCGTCATTGCCTACCCGCTGTGTGACAACGTGCGCCCGTACAGCATCGGCATTCATACCTGCTGGGTACGATTTTTGGATAACGGCGATATCCAGCGCTTCAGCGGCATCTGGTTTGAGGAAGCGTGAGCGATGTCTTACCAGCTTCCTCTGTTTCCACTGGATGAGCCGCCGAATCATGACCCCGTACAACTCCTGCGCGATGGTGCGGCGATGGTGCTGAGTGTGTCCGGTGGCAAGGACTCCGATGCCATGTGTCACCACCTGCTGGAACGCCGTCAGGCGGAAGGTTGGGCGGGGGATGTGGTCATGATTCACGCCGATCTGGGGTCGCGGGTCGAGTGGCAGCAGACACCCGACTACGTGCAGAATCTCGCCGAGCGTAAAGGTGTGCCGCTCCATGTTATTCGCTGGACACACGGCGATCTGATTGACCGCATCTGGCAGCGTTATCATAAAGACCCGTCGCGCCCGTGCTGGCCGTCTGCCCAAATGCGCTACTGCACGGCGGATTTGAAGCGCGGTCCGATTTCACGCGAACTCCGCAGACTGTTTCCGTCGGGCAATGTGATCTGTGCGATGGGCTTACGCGCTCAGGAAAGCCAGACACGCGCCAGGCGACTCACATTCACCCTCCGCATTGACAGCAGCGCCCCTACGAAGGGGCGTTTTGTTTATGACTGGTTGCCGATTCATGGTTGGACGGAAACCGACGTGTGGAACTGTATCCGCCAGCATGGAGATGTCTATCACGAGGCATACAGGTACGGCAATCACCGGCTGTCCTGTGCCCTGTGCGTACTGGCAAGTTTGAACGACCTCATCAACGGTGCAACGCACAACCCTGACACCTACCGCGAATACTGCCGGATCGAAGCTGTGACGGGTTACAGCTTCCGCAAAGACCTCTGGTTGAGTGATCTCAAACCGGAACTGCTGCCGGAAAGCACGTTGATGGCCGTGCGCGACCATAAAAGGAAATCGCATGAAATCTGATTGCACAAAACTGGACTGGAAGCCCGTCCTGCTGGTGAAAGTGACGCGCCTGCCGTTTGGCGACCCGCACACCGGATTGTCGGTGAAACGCCTCTACCTGGCACAGCACCCGGAAGGCATCCTGCGGGCGGATTGGACGCTGCCCGCTGACGAACGTTTCTTGCCGCTGGTGCAGCTCACGGGCTGGAAACCGGAACGGGATGTTCCCTTTGTCCTGCCTGTGCAGTATCAGCGCGGCGGCAGGAATAACATTGCCACGATCATCCCTTCTGGGACATGGGTGCTGCCCTATGACGACACACACTACCAGCTTTATGAGCGGGTGCGATTGACCCTCCATGCCGTGTTGGAGCAGGTGCATCAGGCTCCGACAGACCCCCAAACCCTGCGAACGCTCGTCCGTTGGACGATGTAAGACAGCCCCTGATCTCGCCGGGCGCTTTTTATTTCCGATGAACACATAAGGACAAATACACCATGAATATGACTGAAACTATCACTCAGCAGGCGTTGAACCGCTACAATCGCTTATTCGACAACGGACAGTACACCGCCATTGCGGAACGATTTGCGGCTGATTTCCGCGCAGATCGGGACAGTGTGCGGGTCGCTGACGCGATGAACCTGGTCACAGACACCGCATTATCCCTCTGCCAGCATCCACACTACGAATTGGCATGGCTCAAACTTGCAACCTTCTGCGGACAAAACGCTGTCATGATCCCGACCATTGACTCGATTTTCACCTACCTGCTTCTGTTTCAGCAGGTGAAGGACACCCGCGCTGATGATTTTGAAGGCACAGCGAAAGCACTGCTGAAAGCTTACGAAACCACCGATACCCTGCGGGCAGCGGTTTCCTGCGCCAATGGGGTGCATGGCTGGCGTGGGCGCATGGCTTATGAACTGCTGGCGACTGCTGATTATCTTACGCAAGCTGCCATCCAACTCCTGTTACATGGCAACCCGTCCTACATCCGCGAGAAACTGCAATCCGGGCTGCGGCGGCTGACAGGCGCATTATATGAAGGGATCCGCGAAAGCGACACACCTGCCATGTTCAACTTCAAGGCGACCTACTTCCCCGACGAGCGTGACCGTCGCTGATGCGGTAGAAACGCCTCTTTCGCCATCCCAATGCCTTACTCTTCGATGGTATTCCCGTTCCCCGTTCGTTCCATCCGGTTCATCCCCGGCATTCATCCAATCCATTGCTGCTGCGCTGTTCTACCATTCGCGCTGATGCAAGCCTTGTCACCAGTCAGCGTCTTGCCAACTGCAACACACTATCCTCTGCTCCGCTGGTTCATGCAGCCACAGGGAATGTCGCCTGCTCTTTCTATCCAGCCGCTGCGAAGCGTATACCTGTACTAGCACTATCCCTGACCGTCCGCTGGCTCATCCTACCCCTGTGATCCTTTCGTTCCCGTGTTACGCCTTTTCGCTGCTGGCGCGTGCCATCTGACCCAAACCATGCCGATTTAGTCACTGACCAGTCTAGCAGGTACGGCTGCCTTCAAAATCCGCAGGCGGATTTCGCTTCACCCGTTTTTGTCTGGCTTGTGCCGTTGCACTCAACAAAAACGGGTAGCGCCTTACAGGTGAAGGCTGCCTTTATGCACCTGCTGTTTTCTGGTCAGAAATCGGCACAGGGTCGATGGACAACAAAGCGCACAGCGCGAAGGAGTAAACATCATGGGTACGAACTGACTGTACTCATCGTCAATTCCGCGTTATTAGCTGTAGACTGGTATTCATCGGTATCTTCCCAACGAGTGTAAGCTCCGTATCGGGATTTCTTCCGATTGTAGACGGCACGCCATGACTCCGTGCCAAAGTGATAGACAAAGTGTTCCCGGATCATGCGCCAATTCGCGCCGCGGAAAGCACATAATAGCTCAACCTGACTGGCACCGCGTTCCACCATCCCGCGCAGTTTTTCCCGTTCGGCATCCGACCAGGGATAGTGTTTCTCATTTCGCTGGATGCACTCGAAACTCTGCGTACCATCGCGCCAGCAAACCGTGATACCTCGTGTCACAGGGTCAATTCTCGATACCAGTACACGCTCAGCGAAGGCATCAAACAACTCGCGGCGATGTTCACCCGACACCTCATTCCAGCGGGCAATCACCGTTTCCAGCACCGGCAGGGCTTCGACCAACAGCCGTTGATGTCCCTGATCAGATTGTAGGCGTTTGAGTTCAGCGCGAAGCTGCGCGATTTCCTGTTCGCTGGCAATGTACTGCTCCTCAAGCTGTTTGACCAGTTCGGGAAAGGCAAGCGACTTGAGGTTCTCCACAACAGATCGCTGTGCGTTTTCCGCCGCACGGATCGCATGTTCAATCCGCCGGACATCCACATGACTGCTGCCTTTCGCGTCAGACACCGCTTTTTCCCATACTGCCTCATCAATGGTCGTCGCTCGCAGTCGCTCCAAGAGAATACGATCCACCACATCATCCACTAACGAGGAGGTGATTTCCCACTGCTTTTTTAGGTCGCCGTTGTAGAGCGCATAGGCATACACCTGTCGCCCTAAATCCCAGTGGCACAGCATCCGGCAGAGTGGCATATTCGGCACATCAGGTGAAAATATCGTACCTGTGTAGGTTGGCGGCGGTACGGGGCGGTTCGCTTTATCATGCCGTGTCCAGGGGCGCTGTGGCGTGTATTCGAGGTTCGGTTCACCGTTGAAATCGACTGACGAGAGTTTGTTATAGGCATACATAAACAGGTCAAGCGGCACAATCGCCTCATGGTTGTGTCGCTCAACAATGACCCCACGATGCGCCCAATGCCCGATATAGACGACATTGGACATCATCTGTCCCAAAGCATAGCGAGACAGAAGCAGCTTGCCCGTGTATCGTGAACGCTTGCTGATATTGGTGTGGAAGAAAAAGCCGTCTGGAACACAATCCTCGGTAAACTCGGGGATGAACGGCCCATGCTGCTCGATGTGTTGCCATGTCTTCTGCATATTCCCTTTGTGCCGCTTGAACAACTCAAAATAACCCACCACAACATCGGCGTAGCGGTCAAAACGGACGTACTTGCGCCAGTTCAGATTCTTCTCGCCAGTGGGCAGTTTGACGCGGTTATCCACCATGAAACCTAGCGCGACGGGTGTGCCTGTCCACTGTCCCTGATGGTTCATGTATTCGCGGCTTTTCCAGAGCTTCCCTTTGATATGAAATTCCAGATAATCCGCTGCTCGCTGCGCCTGATCACGGAACATCTGCATGTGATAGCGTCCCTGCGTCGGGTGGGCGAAGTCGTAAACAAAGGTGGGTGTCAACACCTGAACATTGCTGCGTCGGCAGGCATCAATAAAGATGTTGGTTTCAATCTGCGCCATGTCACGAAAAAAACGGTCAACATCCTGTGAGGCAACCAAACCAATGGCTTGATCCTCAATCAGATCGTACAGATAGGACATGCCCGGACGCTCTTTGATTTTCTTCGTACCGCTGATGCCTGCATCGCGGTCAATCATGATGATCTGCTCACGCTCCCAACCCTGACGCATGAGATGTTCGACCATATCCACTGTTTGCAGGGTGGTCGAAATGTTGCCAATCTGACCTTCTGACGACTGGCGATAGTAAACCGCTACCGGGCGACCTAAAGGAAGTGGCTGCGCCTTGTAGGGGTCAATTGTATTCTGTTCAGCCTTGCGATACCTCGGCATTGCTTTATATCCTCCCGAAGCATTTTCATGAAAAACGCCTCGTCCCGGCAAATGGATACAATCCAAGCAGGAACGAGGCGCAATTGTTGTAGTAAAATGCCCTCAGCCCTGCGATGTGGTCATTGCACTCGCCGGGTCAGCCAGATCATCGAGTTCCACCTCGGTGGTCTGGCGCAACATACCCTGAGTGTACTGTTTTTCAGGCTCATGTGCAACGCCTCCACCCGATTTTGTCATGTCGAGATGCGACGCGATCCGCAGTAGTGAACGGTAAACTATTTCCAAGTTCACCCCTTGCTGCTTATTCAGTTGTGGGTTTTGCTCATGTGCTTTGGGTTCTGCCTTCAACCCGTTCTCCTCGCTGAATTGTGCGGTGATATGCCACCGCTTCCAGTATGAAATGCCGCGCCATGAATGAGTCTGGCAGCTTGAGCTGCTTCGCCAGTGCCTCGATCTCAGCGCGTTCCCCATCCGTCAGCCGAATCGCAAAGATGTTTTTACGGGTGGGCTGCCGTGTGGGTAGAGTAGGAATGGTTTGTTTATCCATGTGTCGCGCTCCTTCGTTTTACTCGTGTTTCCAGCGTATCACACTGGCTGTGCCTAACCCCTGAAATCCTACAGTTTGGGGTTAGCAGTCTTACGATGGTGCATGAAATATTTCAGCTTCCTGTAAGGGAATCAAAAAGCTGACTGTTCATCGTGTGGTACGCCCACGTTTTACCGATGCAATCAGCTTATCAAAGTCAGGTTGTGTGACCCGTGCAAAATTGGCAAATCTGACCGTCAAAATTGGCAAATCGCCCGTTAATTTTACGTGTTTTCCCTTATGTTGCTTGGCACGTATCTAGTAGCTCACATTTGGTAATTTCATGCCGATATGACCAACGTAAAAAATTCGTTGTTCCGTTTCTGTGACGTGGGGATAAAAGAATATTCGTCCAGCACCCGGTGTAAAACGTGTGTGCAGAGAAAACAACCGGGTTTGACCATCTTCACACTCAAAGGAATGTTCAGCTTTATATGTTGTCAATGTTGCTTCACTCTCTGGGGTGCAATATGGCAATGTGTTTTTGTCAAAAGCTCCAGACTTCCAATTGTTACACGCAGTCTGTAGTTCAGTTAACCTTTTTATGACTTGGCGAAGGGCGTCGCTACGAAGCGATCTAATTTGCGTCTCTGTAGCTTTACAAAATTTAAGCAATGGGAATAAACGATGGCGATTACTCCAGAGATGATTGCCATTATAAATAATGACTTTCGTTTGTTCTTTAAGCCAGTCATGATGAAATGTGAGATGCTCAGTTCGATAGAGATGTTTTACTATTTCCTCTCGCTCATCAATCTCAAGTGTTTCCTCATCCATTTCATGTACAGATACTGTTAGCTCAGGCTTATCCCAAGGATCGCCCGTTTGCAGACTAATACTAAGGGAGTCAAGGGCTATGGCTCCCCAGATGCCATGTGCCTGTTTTCCCTCATGATAGCAGTCAATCAGAGGATCGCCTTGTTGGTTTTCGGGAAATTCAGAGCTTTTGGACAGACCGGAGAATATATCTTGGATACGCTGTCGTAGCTCAAGCTCTACCGCATCATCGGCAGACCATTCCCGTAAAGAATATCCCTCTATCAATTGAATTTCATCGAAAGGGATGTAGGTTCTGAGACCTTCAACGCCTTTTTCTTTCGCTTCTGTTAACAAACGATAAAATGCTTCTACGTGTTCCCTTGCCTGATATTTCGTTGCTTTATACGGGTTATGAGAATTGTGAAAAGACAACTCGTTGAGCACTGCATAGGTTACAGGCATGGCTTAGTTCCCTTTTTTTAACAGTTGATCTAAGCTCTTGCCCCATTGATCAAAGAACCCATCGGGCCAGAAATCCAAACGACCATCATCATCCAATTCAGGTGTCAGAACTTCAACCAAGGAAATACCTTCTTCTTGGAAACGTTGGAAAAAATGCAGTGCCACTTTATTAGATTCGATAAGTTCGTTTCGTGCTGCAAGGCGGATACCATTTAGCACATGATCGCTGTGTGTTTCGAGAATTACTTGTACGCCTGAGTTCGCTGCCCTGGCGACAAGTTCACCGATTTTGGATTGCCCTTTGGGGTGAAGATGAGCTTCAGGATTCTCTATCAGCACGAGAGCTTGTGGTTGAGAAGAGAGTAAAGCAACAATCACAGGAAAAGTATAAGTAATGCCAAACCCTACGTTGGTTGGGCGGAACAAATCAGAATTGCCAAAACCGAAACGAAGACGCATCAAGTCTGTTCCTTCAATTGGCGTGGTTTCAATTCGTGTCCCCGGACTGATTTCGCTCATCCATGCGGTAACTTGATTCAGAAGTAAGGGGGATTTTTCATTGGGGTGATGCATCGCCTCGCTAACAGTACGCGGCGTATCAGCATTCAATGTCCAATACTGAAGGAAGTGAGCTGTGTATTCGCCTTTTGATCCAAGTTGTTGACGTTCACGAACAAGATAATCCGACATTTCATAAGATACGCGAGGACCAAGACGCTCTGCCTGAAGATACTGAAACTCATCGGAAAACAAACTTAATTCGTCCAGGCTAAAAAGAGTGCTTGGTTGGAAGCTTTCTAAGCGCAAAGCATTGGAGCCTTGCTGATAAAGATAACTCCATGTGAATTCTTCTCCGCTGTAGACGATGGAAAAGGTGAGAGTACCTTCGTTTTCACCCTTGAAGAAAACATCTTCAGCAGTTCCCAACTGCACCAAGTCGCCATTCAACACAAGACGAGGACGATCAGGATTGGTGACAACTGAACGCTGTAAATATGACTGACGCAGTAGCAGCAGTGACTGCAAGACTGAAGACTTACCCATGCCATTCAGCCCTGATAGGAGTGTGAGGGGACGTAGCGGAAGTTCTAAACTACGAAAACCCTTGAAATTAGTGATAGAAAGTGACTCAAGCATTCTGCAATGTCTCCTGGATAATGCGCTCAATCTGACTAAAACGGTATTTGACGCGGCGGGGATCACCCGTACTGTATGAGATGGCAATTACAAACTCTGAATCGTCCATCAGTTCGCTAAACGCACCCTCCAGGGCAGGCTTGCGCTCCATCAAAGTGTTAAATTGTGGTTCAGTCAAACGACCGAGATTGACTGACCACACCTCAAACAGGGCTTTGCTAATGGGCGAGCGCCGCCCGTTAGTAGGTTTACGGAATGCACGATCACCGAACACCATAAAAGCGCGTTGCATAGCAGTTTTGAACTGCTCGCGCAAATCATCAATCTGGCGAGGATCTGCTTTGCCTAATACATTGATGTCTTTCATACGGCTGTTCAAGAATGTGTCGAGATCATCACCTCTGCCGTAGTCATGGTAGTCGCGCATATGGAACGCCAGAAAGCGCAGCACGCATTCCTGATCTGCCATACGCAGTGCGCTGACTCCGTTATCGGTAGCGAACTTGAAAGCTTCGCTCTCAGAGAACTCTCTGAGCAAATCAGTTGAGACACCCAGGTTAAGTGCGTGACGAATTTCCTGACCGGAGAGCGGTACACCACCGGTATTGATACGCTTGAAGATATTGAAGCGAACGTTATCCGGTGTGCCGCGTTTGATGAGATACACATTTACCTGAGTTTCTTCCAGACGACGACGCAGTGAAAGTGGAAGTTCGTCAAAAGTCTTGCCGTTGTATTCTTTCCAAAACTCCATACCTTTCAGACGCAGTTTTTGATCCAGTATGAAGCGTCGCATGGCAGTGAGGCGTTGCAAGCCATCAATGACTTCCCAAAGATCGTCACCGCGCTCACTATCTTCATTCATGTAAAACGCAGGTAGAGGAATACGGAGCAGCATCGACTCAATCAGTCGGCTTTGCTTATCATCGCCCCAGATGCCGCCCATGCGCTGAAAGTCAGGACGGAGCCGGATGCCCTGTTCACCATCTGATTCGTCATAGTACCGGATGCGTTTCATGAGCAGTTCGATGGTTGGCGTGCGGGTTTCGATATTTATCTTCGATGGGTCAAAAGGCTGCACGTCGCTGTGAAGATTAGGGTCTTCCGGTTCTTCTTCAGTGCCGCTTGCCCGCGCCAAGCCGCGCTCAATCATCTCTTGATTGAGTTCATTTGGCAATTCACTCGCATCTTCATCAACAAATGAAACATAAGATTGGTCAATGGTCACGGTATCTTGCTCCTCCGCTTCAAGGCTCCCCATGTACGTTCCGTCCCCGCTGCCGGGTAACGGAAAACCACCATGGTTCTTGATAATTGTGTCTATTTCCTGCATCAGGGTAATGGTTTCACGCATTGCGGCGGCAATGCGTGGGTAATGATCGATTTCAGCTTCGGTCAGCGTTCGACCTGCTTTATCACGCACAGACCGCCGGTCGTACAGCCATTTATGCAAGACCTGATACCCACCAATCTGGAATTCCCATACTTCCTGAGGGATGCCCTCGAAATAGGAACCCATCGGGCGTTTGGATGAATCCAGATAGACACGTTCGGCTTTTTCGTCATAGTTATTGGTACTGAATTTCCCTACCGTAGTTCCCTCAATACCGCGCACAAAACGTGCGCCGGGTTGAGTCAGCGGTGAGTCTTCACCTTCCATATTCCACGACGCAGCAGCGTAACTTTCATCTAACAAATGGAGTGCCACTAAATCTGCGCCCCGCTGCACCAACTTCTGAAACAGCAACAGATCATCGGTAAGCGGTAGGCGTGGGAAGTCGATCTTTAACTGCTCAACATAGCGTTCACGGTAGGTTGGGCTGTAGAAGACCGCATAGGCATAGTGAAAGATGTCTTCGGGACCAAACGTGTTAACGAGATCGCCGCGCCCTTCGGTTATGAAAGTAATCTCCGGGGCAGACCGCCGTAAACGTGTATGTATATCTTCCACAAACTGTGGATTGAGATTAGGGCGGCGACCTTTTTCACTCAGAGGGTAGGCAGATGTATTGAGTAGTTCCCGTGTACTGCCTTGATAGCTATATAGCGGAAATATTTGTGCATTATCAAGAGTAGATATAATGCACTTATCCGTTGGCAAGTTCGTAACATAGAAGTTGCCAACGAATTGATTTCTAGGGCGACGTAAGGTACATAAAGCTAGGTTATGCCCTTGTCGGAGGTGTTGCATAAAATCTTCTCTTGCGCGGGCAAGTAGATCAGGTGCATAAAACATACTCCTAGTATCAAAGGGGCGAAATGCTACATCAATTATCTTCCGAGTATTCTCAAATTGGGTCTTTAGTTCTTCCTCATCAAACGCTACATATCTATCGTCATCGCCAGTCGTGATGCCCATATTATTTAGCATCAATATCTCAGGTATACCCCACCCAGTTTGATATTCCTCCAGTCGCGCCGTATCCTGTGGAATAAACAGATAATAAGGCGGTTCCGGTGCAAAAGTGCGCCACCCACTATTTTTGAGTTCAATATCGGCAATACTGCTCGAACGAAGAGTTTCATACTTGGTAATTCGAGTTCCAAACAAATGGAGGTGATGAACACGGGCGGGGGATTTAACCTCACTATGTTTGACAAAGATGCCGATGCTTACCCCCTGCTGGATGTCAAAAACGTTCTCATCTTTGCCACCACCCGGAACAATTTCTTTTCTCTTAGCATTGCCATGTAGGTCAATGATGTAAATATCATCAAATGTTCCCATGAGCGCCTGACGCATCCCGCGAAAGGTCGGATTGTCCAGATAGCCGTGATTAGTGATGAAGGCGAGAATACCCTTACCATTCTTTTCGATGCGCCACTGCCCAAAGCGGATGAATTTTACGTAGTCATCTTGCAACCATTTAGAATTGCGTTCACCCAATGGTTTGCCATCCACCTCATAATAATTGGCGGTGGGTGAGCCGTCCTGGTCGCGCCCGCGCAGCAATCCGCTAATCCAGGGACTGTCGTTGGCAGAGTGACCGCTGTACGGCGGATTACCAATGACCACCATAATTGCTTTTTCGCGCTTTACCTCGGCAGCATTGTAGGCTTCACGAGCGAATGGGTCGGCTTCGCCGGGCAGCGCCTTCTGATCGCTTGGTGGTATCTCAAGGGCGTTGGTCAGATACACATGCAAACGCTGTGTACTGGCGAAATCATACCCTGTATATTTGAGTTTTAGCCCCAATTTCATGTGGGCGATGGTGTATGGTGCCATCATCAACTCGAAGCCGTTCAAGCGTGGTAGCAAGTCTTCAACGACGTAACGATTCCATGCTGGAGATCGTTGATTGTTCGAGTTCTGCTTTGCGGCAATCTCTTGAATGATGTATTGCAGGAATGTCCCTGTGCCAGTTGCCGGGTCAAGAATTTGTACAATGTGTGCGCCCTGTGCGTCGCGCTCCGCACTGGCAAGCCCGCCTTTTTGATTAAAAGCGGTCTCCAAGAGATAATCCACCGAACGCACAATATAGCTGACCACTGGATCAGGGGTATAGAACACACCACGCTCTACACGCTGGCGGCGGTCGTATTCGTTCAAAAACTGCTCATAGAAATGGATCACAGGGTCTTCTTCACCAGAGCCGGTCTGACGCATGAAGTCCTGGGCAATTTGTGGCACATCGGCTTCACGCAGCAGTTCCACCAGACGGTCAACACCTAACTCCGTCAAGTCGATTCCGGTATCCGCGATCAGGGTTGCCAGCAGGTCTTTAAGGAATGGATTCGTGTTCGGAATAAAATCAATAACTTGTTCAAAAGTCAGAGCGGCGTTTTGCTCGGCTGCTGAGAACAGACCATAGGTGATAGTCTGGGCGATAACATCAGCAAAACTGTCAGGAGTTAAATCATGCAGCAGGTCTTTCTGAAAACGATCAAACAGCCTGTGCAGCGCACCTTCTTTATTTTCTATTGCATACAGGTCTTCGACCAACTCACGGATTTGCTGTGCCTGCTTCGCCATCTCGCTTGCCAGCTTGCGGGAGTCGGCAATAACCTCACCGTGCTGGGTTCTGAAGGCGGAACGCCACTGCTCACGCCAGGTCTGAGCATCACCAGTGTTTTCAGGCCAGCGCAGCGCTTCCAGATTGAGGCGTGTCAAGTAATAAAAGTGGGTTTCGCGGCTGTCCCATGAAAATGTACGGAGTTCTGGCAGCCGATCTCCATCGCCTTTACGGAAATGAGCGAATGCTACGCCACGCTGCCCAACCGCACCCTGTACACAGATAAACAGAAGGTCTTCCATATTCCAACCGCGTCGATTGGCATTGGCGCGTACCAATTTAGCGAGAATACGACGCAGAACGGTGACTGGTAATCGTTTCTGCTCAAATTCAACATAAAAAATACCCCAGGGCTGTCCATTGACCAGATCGCGGAGCTGGCGAATACGAGTCACTTTGGCAGCATAGCGCTCGTCAATTTCGAGTTCCTGCGGGGTATATTCATAGGAGATTTCATCCAGGTTTTCCTCCTGAATGTTCTCGGCATCGATCTCCCAATCCAATTCATCGCGGAGATAAGCGATAATTGCAGGGAAATTCGTTAATGTTTGAAGTCTTTGAATACTGCGTTCATTCAGCATGAATAACTATACCAATTCCATCCAAGCCAGCAGGGTAGGAGTCGCACCAACGGGCGCTTGCACTTTTTTCAAGTAGGTGTTGGAAATATGTTTGTCTATTTTACGTCGAAGTTCTGATAAGGGCGAATTATTTCCGCTGATAACACGGGCTGTGTCTGGCGTACTCTGGATAATGGTAAAGATTCGCGTCGCCTCTTCCTCGATATGACCATCACCCAGATTATACAAATACCATTTAGTGAAACTTGAGTCATCTTCCCATTCACCTGTCACTGCATCTTTGGCTGGCAGGCGATAGCAGAAGAATACACCCCGCGCATCTTGAATGGGATGATTCTTTCCGCTGAACACGCGCAGTGGCATGTTTTCTACCCACTGCGGAAGTTCGGGATAATCCTTCAGCAGTTTTTGGTAGGCGAGAAACATTTCTTCGGTGCTGGTCGTTGTCCCCTCATAGGCGTTGTTGAACTCGCGCAAAGCATCATAATCGTCCTGAGGGGTCAGCAGCTTTTGCCCTTCAATACCAAAAGTCTTGGAAATACGCAGCGTTTTATGGGTCACACGCTCGTAGAGACTCAAGATGCGGTTCAGTTCATTGGGTGGCAAGAAATTCCACAGATGCACCGTGCCGCGAATTGCTCGACGTTCAGGATAATCAGCGACGATGAGCGTTTCTGTACCCGGATCAAGGCGACGATCCACACGCCCGATACGCTGCATCAGCCGAACCGGATTCCAGTGCAGGTCATAGTTGATAATGCAGGTTGCGTCCTGTAGGTTCAAACCTTCTGCAAGAATATCTGTTGCCACCAGCACCCGAATTTCCTGCATCCCATCGTCCACGAGTGCCGCGCTGCTGCTTTCATTATAGTAGGGCGCGAAAGCACGAACGGTGTTACTGATGCCTTCTTTACTCTGGCTGTCCACTTCCGCGACATGACCGATCCCCGCAGCGATGAGTTGTGCTTCTAAGTAGCGTGCCGTGTCGCGGTACTCAGTGAAAATGAGAACTTTGTGCTGACTGAGTATCGGGTCAGTTTGCATGAGACCCAACAAAGCTTGCAGCTTATCATCATTAGCGGGGGCAAAGGTCGTGAGTTCATCCAGAAATCGAGCAAGCACATCGAGATCGAGCATGGTGTCCAGAACCATATCGGTAGTGTTGAACTCGCGCTCATTGAGTTTCTCGATTTTCTTCTTGAATTCTTCGGGAATCACATCCTCGTCGAAATCTTCTTCGCTGCCATTTCCGCTGCGCTGGCGTAAGTGTTCATTGATGCGGTTTAACAATGCGGTGTGTTGATCTTTCCAACGCTGTGCGGTTTTCTGGCTGTGCAGTTCTACGAAATACAAGAGCTTCAGCAGCAGGTCTTCACAGCTAGATTGAAACGAGATAGCAGAACTCTCAAAACGTTTTAATAAGAGTGTGCGAACTAATCCTACTATCTGGCGCTGCCGACCTTCAGCAAACAATACTTCCTGGCGCACTTCTTGCGCGAGGGTTTCCAGTTCGACAGGTTTTCGCTGGTAGTTGAGTGGATAGTAAATAGCAAGACTGAGTAGTGGTTTTTCTGTGTCAAACGCTTCTTCAAGGAGATTCAGCAGATTGCCATATGTCTTCTGAAGCGAGTAGGTGGCAACCTGCGGGTCTTTGCGCTGCGGAAACGTCACCTCGCGCCCACCCTCGTTTGCCAGACTTTGCCGCACATAAGCGCGGCTGCGCTGCACGACAATCGCCTGAAACAACTCATCGTTGGAAAGCACCTGTTCAGCCGTAATTGCATCTATTTCAACATCGCTCTTCTTACCGTCCACAAGTGACTGTAATGCGTCTTCCATTTTTCGGAAGTGTCCACGCAGGGTGTGGATACCCAACGGCGCATCGCTGAAGTAACCCGGTGTGCGCCGTGAAAAGTATTCAACTAGGTGCATCAAATCATACAGGCTGTTGTTTACTGGTGTCGCGGTGAGAAGAAATAACTGTTTACTTTCCGCAATCTCGAAGAATTTTCGTGAACGGTCAGAAGCGATGTTACGAAAGTGATGCGCTTCATCAATGATGATTGCATCTACTTTCTCTGCTACCTCTTGCATCAGTTCAGGGTATTCACCGCCTCGAAGCAAATCAGTGTGATTGTAGATGACCAGATTGCTGAAATGCCCCCGTACTTCGGGCAAGAAACGGCGCAGCTTGGCTTCCCATACGTCGGCACGGGCAGCTTTTGGCACAATCAAGGCGATGCGCTTACGTTCAAACAGCAGTCGCTCAATCACCATCAGCCCAACAAAAGTTTTGCCCAACCCCACACCGTCGCATAACAATGCGCCGTTATAACGATGGGCAATCCGCATTAAGGTGTGATACCCTTCGCGCTGATACTGATCCAGTATCCTGTAAATCTTGGACTGTGAGCCTTCCCACTCGCTTACCGAAAGCTCGTGGCTGCGGAAGTATGCCGCCATTGCACGAATGTAAACATCGAACGGACTGTATTCATACGTGTGGCGTTCGATGACCTTCAGGATGTCTGGCGTTACATCCTCTGCTTCTTCCCAGTGCTGCTCATACCATGCCTGCAGTTCTTCAACTTCGCGCTGTATTTGAATATTCAGTTCAATATTTTGATTTAAACCGGGAACGGTGAAATTACTTGATCCGACAAGCGCGGCTGATCCGACAACGTTCAACTTTGAATGAGTGATATATGCTTTCGCATGAAACTTCTTTTTCCGATAAACACGGGTTTCAATCTGACCATTACGAATTGCGTCAACGATAGCAGGTACGCCGTGTAAGAAATCATCTTCTTCTTTGGCATCCTCAATGCTGTCATTGAGTTTGACAGCGATGAGATGTAAGGCATCTTCAAACGCCTGTTTCGTTCGTTTGGAGACTTCATCACCCATCAGTAGTCGAATCTTGTCAAGCTTCTGCCACATTCCATCGAGCGCCAGAAGCGCACCAACCTCAAAGTAGCCAGTAGCAATATCAAAACTGTGGGCGATTTGCGTCCACTCCTGCAAATATTGGGCGACCTTCCAATATTCATCACTGTTATCAACAATGAAAATATCACCGCCAGCTTTTCGGGATTTATCCGACATACTTTTGCCTACAAAAATTGGTGAACAGGTGAAATAATAATTGTACCAAAAACCTACCAATCTGACTTGAGGAGTAACTCGCAAAATAAAAGCTGGCTGATTTAACGTCTCAGCCAGGACGGTGGTTGTTGCTACGCATACGCTGCGGAGAGCATCCTTGCCGCACGCTTCATGTACTTCGGGAACGTGTTAGGATTACGCCCGATGTCCAGCGCTGCCTGGCGGTAGGTCTTGCCGTCAATTTGCGCCCGGATCGCTCCGGCGATGCAAACGGTGTGGCAGTATTGCTCCAGCAGTGTATCGGCTGGCTCAGTATGCCCCTGCTGGTACTGTTCACGCCAGTTCTGATAAGGCGAGATGAACTGCCCATTGTTTCGATTCTCGGCTGGCTGCTGCTCTGACAGTGTGTAGCTGTGATGTTCCAGAAACACCAGCGCGAACTCGTACTGCACCTCTTGCATCATCGGTTCTTCGTAGGTTTTGTGCCAATTCCAGGGCGTGACACCTGCCAGCGCTGCGGCATCCTTGCGCGTCACCTGTGTGGTCACGGCATAGAGCGCGACCAGATGCTTGAACGAGTCGACATACTTCTCAGCCAGCTTCCGCATGATTTGCTCCACATCGATGCGGATGTCGATGTCGGTTGCCCAGGTCGCCCACTGTTCCACCGAGTTCCACCAGCCGCTCGGTGCTGAAAATCCGGTGATAGTGTGTTCATCCCAGTTATTGCGCCAATCGTAGCTCATCAGCGCCTCGAGGCTGTCGTATTTGTCATCGTAGTAGCGCAGCGTAGAAATCTTGCACCGTGCCAGAATGAAAAACACCGCCTGCTGGCGGGTTTTCTGTGCGAGGAAATCCTTGTTTTCTGAGAGTTCAAGCCAGAGTGCCATGAACCCATGCTGGATGCAGTCGGGCAGGTAGTTGGTGCGGTGGATGCCCTTGCCTTTCATGACGTTGGTCACATAATGTGCCAGATCGTCATAGATTTGCTGAAAGGTCAGCGAACCTACCCATGAAGTCGGATAGGTCGCAACACGCGGGAATGGGCGAATCTGCGAACGAATATCGAAAACGGACATGACGGAACCTCCTCGTCACACCGCTGGAATACGCCAGCACGTCGAGCCACAACCGGCTCGGACATGCCGGGACAGCACAAGGAGGGTTCCCTGTCAAACAAAAAAGCCACCCTCGTGTTTGGGGTGGTTTTTTAGGCAGGTAGTTCGGTAGTCCCGTCCTGAAGGGATGGGACTACCGTATTCGCCTGACGGTGTTTGATAGGGCGGTTGCCTGTGCTGTAAAATCGCCGCGCCGACGGTTGTGCGAGGTAATAGCGTCTATAGGGGTATCAAGATTGTCCCCTGCACTGCTGTCTAAATTTCTCGTACAGGCGGATTCGGGTTCGCAAACGCATCTGTACCTTGCGGCGGACACGCTGACCGCCCAGCGTGATAGAGGTCACATAGCCTTTGCCCTCCTCGCGGCTGACCTGCATCTTGCCAATACCAGGGATGTCTACCCATTCGCCAGCAGCGATTTCCTCTGCCAGTGCTTCCAGATAGCGTTCTACCGCCTCACGGACGAGGGCTTTAGTCAGGCTGCGCCGCTGGCGAGCGACGTAAGCAATTCTTTGGCTGTGGTTCACAGTTGTTCTCCATTCAATGTTAAGAACCTGTCGGTGCTACCGACTCACCGACACCGCCGACTCTTTGTCGGTATTGTCGGTTGTCGGTACTGTCAGTTTTGTCGGTAAATTCATGGCTGGTTGGTGACAAACTCGGCTGCGATAAACCATTCAGCGCGATCCAACCGTCGTTCCTCGATCAGTCCAGCACGCATCAAGTCCTGCGCTAACTGCCGCGCCTGCTTCGCGGAGAAGTTGAGGTTACGATACAACTCGCGCAGGGCAATTCCACCTGTACCGGCTTGACGAATGGTATGGAGGAGCCGATCCTGCTGGCGACGCTCCACCACCGCCTCACCGCTGCGGTCAAGCTGTTCCAACAGGTGGTGGGCGCTTTGTCGCCAACTTTCGGCTAACACCTGTCCTGCGTTCCAGTGGTCAACGGTGACAGTAGGCGCTTCATCCGAGGTCTTAAGCCAGTCCAGCGCGGCGAACAAGGATGCCAGCTTGAACGCCTGAACGTGCATCCGTCCGTATACGCCTTTCAGCCTATCGTCCAACTCGGTGTCCTGCCCCGGATCACATTTGCGTCTCAGCCAGTCGCCATACTGCTGGCACTGCTCCCAGCATTCCACACTTAGCCGCAAAGCGCCGGGTGCTGTCATGCCCACTTCGGTGGTCTGAGGTGCAGGTAAACGCTCATGCAGGCTGCGGAGATCATCCACCAACGCCTGCGGCACTGAGCGATAGATTTTTGCTGCCGGACGTTCGGCATAGTTCGGTTCAGGCGTGAGCAACGCGAAGCGGATCAATAACCCGTTATCCCAATCACCCGTGCTGACGGCACAGGACAGGCTGGCGGGTGTCGTCACACCGAGAATGGAAAGCGCCGCGTTCTCAACGATGTTCAGTCCGGTCTGGGTGTCCTTGTCGAAGTAGTCCGGGCAGTCGTAGAGTTCCATCAGCAAATCCTTCATTCCCACCATGTAATCGCGCTTGTTGATCGCGCCGAACAATCCGGCTACCTCGTCTTTGAGCAACCCTCGCTGCGCCGCAAACGGTTGTGCCTTCGTCAGCCGCTCCCGCTGCTCCTGCACCAGTTTGTCGAAGTTCGACGGTAAACGCCCTGCCAGCGCTTCCTGAAAACGTTCCGGTGAACCGGGTGTGGGCATGAGCATGTGTGGGATGGCGGCGCGTGCCAGCTGCTCCGCCAGTTTGTAGGCGGTGGACTTGCGATAGAAAGTCGTTCCAGCAACCAGCATCAGGTACAGGTTAGGATAAATCTTCACACCCCAGGGCGCTTCGCCATACAACCTGCGTCCCACCGCTGTTGCCAGCAGCCACAGCCCGGCTGCCTGATGAAAGATCATCGGGGTTTGATTGCCCGTCGTTCCTGACCAGTCCATGTACTGCTGCAACCAGTCTGGCAATTTGTAGTCTGTCAGTATGGCTGGTAGCGGGCTTTTAGGCTTATCGGGTGCAGGCTGTCGCTTCACCGTCCGCTGAGTCTGGGTGGTCGGTTGCTGCGGACGTTCGACCAGTCCACCCACCTGATCCGGGTCGATGTTGAGCGTCGCGCAGACCTCTTTCGCCAGCATCGTGCCGCAGACATAACAGTGTCCGTAGCCGCTCTGCGTGTTGAACCCAAACGAAGCGTTTCTATCACCGTTTTTGTGCCGCTCCGGGTGGATGCAGCTTCCATGCAGCCACTCGCCATGCTGCTTGAACCCCTGGCCTGCCAGCGCTCGCGCAATCGCATCAATCACACGCGGGTTCAGCGGTGCATCACCTGTTGGAAAGATGATGCGTGTGGGTGGCAGCCACTCCCGCGCTGGCTGGCGCGGTTTGAACGCCTCAATCCACGCGGCTAAATCCGCCAGATCAGGCACACGCAGGATGTCGGATGTCTGTTCCACACGGTAAAGCTGCCCGGTGGTCGGGTGAATGCTGGGCGGCGCGACCACCTGCCGCCCCTCCCCACACAGTTCCAGATTGCCAATCGGCGTTCCCATCGCTTTGACGCTCGGCGGCAAACTGTCAACATAGAAGTAGACATGCTTCCCTACACCCCCACCGCTGGCGACAGTATAAGTTTCTGCTAGTGGCGGAAACGTTGCGGCGAAGGCGGGATACCCGGCTGCACCGTCCAGGTCGAGAACCACCAGATTGCCCGACACCCTGCCACAAACGATGCCGATATTGCCGAATATCCACGAGCGTATTGTCTGCTCGTCCGCCCGTTCGCGCTGATACGTTGTCCACGTCGTTAAAGCTGGACGTTTGCCGTCCAGTGGAATGATGCTCAATCCGAGCGCGGCATATGCCAGTGCTGCGGATACTGCTTTTAGTTCCTGTGCCGCTTGTACGATAGGCGGCTGTTGTGAGGCTTTCATCGTGCTGTTTTCCTTATAGATAGGTGTCTCGTTCGCGTTTTACAAACCGTTGGACAGCACGCCCGGATTGATGTATCCTCAGATTGCTTAGGTCGTTTGGATACATCGTTCCAGCCGCGCCGCCAGTGGGTTTACTCTGCTGGCGGTTTGGTTTTCTGCTGCAAGACACGCTCCACTAACGTGTGAATGGCGTTCTCGGTGGCGATCCCGGCACCGATGGAATCTTCCAGCA
>Ga0268299_1001136_pt1 | contig 55200 bp, 47 predicted proteins | sample NOBtaG_FD_193484 | JGI IMG/M metagenome (GOLD analysis project Ga0268299, IMG submission 193484) | Activated sludge microbial communities from bioreactor in Nijmegen, Gelderland, Netherland - NOB reactor | ecosystem: Engineered > Bioreactor > Aerobic > Activated sludge | place: Netherlands... | reverse complement strand
ACCCGCCCGCACCTGTCCGCCCCTGTCCGCACCCGCACCCGCCCGCACCCATCAGCACCTGCCCGCACCCGCCCGCACCCGTGCGGGAATATCCCCCCCTCCCTCGGGGTTCTACCCTTTCGAGAGACAGGAGAGGACAACAGGCATGCGCGACCAGAACGTGGAATCCCGGCTCGTCGAACGACTCCGCCAGCGTGATGAGAGCGCGCTCGGCGAGCTGGCGTCGGCCTACAGCTCGAAGATCTTCCAGCTCGCCCTCCGCTACGTGAGGAACCGCGAGGACGCGGAAGAGGTGTCGCAGGACGTGTTGATGAAGGTCTACCAGAAGATCGACGCCTTCCGCGGCGACGCCGCGCTGTCGTCCTGGATCTACCGCATCACCTTCAATACCGCGATGTCGCGCCTCCGTAACACGCGTGCGATGCGGATGGCGGAGCTCACCGACGTGCCTGTGGGCCCCACGGCCGACGACGTGTCTGGCGGTCCGCGTGCCTACGACCCCGCCGACTGGTCCTCGCTTGCCGACGAGCAGATGCTGCGCCAGCAGATGCGCGACCGCCTGGCCGAGGCGGTGGACGCCCTCCCGGCCATCTACCGTACTCCCGTGATCCTGCGGGACCTCCAGGGACTCAGCACCGAGGAGGCCAGTCGCCGGCTGAAGCTCAAGGATCAGACGCTGAAGTCGCGGCTGCACCGCGGGCGGCTGATGCTCCGGAAGCGGCTGGAGCACTTCGCCGACGGGCTGACGCTGCACCGCCCGGTGGAAGCCTACTAGGAAGGCAGAAGGCAGAAGACGGCTCGCGGCCTACCGCGCCAGGTCGGCTACCAGCCGGAGGGCGAGGTCGGCGATGGCCGCTCCGCCCTCGGCATCGATGGCCGCCCAGTCATCCGACGGGCGGTGATAGTCCGCGTGGAACCCGGTGAAGAACGCAATGGCCGGCACGCCCCGCCGCGCAAACGGCCCGACGTCCGATTCGTCCGGGCCGTAACCGCCTCGCTCGAAGTCCTGGACCGCGAGGTGCGTCCACTGGCGCAGGCGGGATGGCAGCGGTGTCCCCGGGACCTGCGGCCCGAACACCCCGATCAGCACGCGACCCCGCGCGCGTCCTACCATGTCGAGGTTGACCATCGCACGTGTACGCGCCAGCGGGATTGGAGGCGCGCTCGTGTAGTGTTCCGATCCCCGCAGCCCGAGTTCCTCCCCCGCGAAGGCCGCGAAGACCACCGTGCGACGGAACCGTGCGCGCATGCGGCCCGCCGCGTGCGCCATCTCGATGAGCGCGGCCACTCCCGAGGCGTTGTCGTCAGCGCCGTTGTGGATCTGTCCGGCTGATTGCGGTGATTCGGACAACGCACCACCCGCACCGATGTGATCGTAGTGCGCGGCGACCACCACCGCCTCCTCGGCGAGCACGGGGTGGGCCCCGCGCAGCAGGCCGATGACGTTCGCGAGGTGGGCGGTGAACTGTGCCCGGTGCTCGACGTATGTGACCCGAGCGGGATCGAGTCGTCGCGACTGCGGCCGAAGGGTCCGATCGATGAGCGCGGCCACGCGCGGGAGATCGAGCGAGGGGAACGACTCCGCGACCTTGTCGCGGGACACGCGCAGCACGGGGATGCCCATGTTCTCGCTCTGCGGGTCGGTCCACCACGCCGCGCGGGTGGCGCGGTCGTCGGCGTGCGAGGGATCTTCGACCACCAGCAGCAGACGCGCCCCCCGGTCGCGCGCCTCCCGGGCCTTCTGCGACACGGCCGCGCCCGGGGTGAGGTTGCGCCCGTCGAACACGCTCCGGCTGTCGTGTTCCTGGGGCTCATGGGTGAGCACCAGGACCGCGGCGTCCCGCACATCGACGCCGGCGTAGTCGTCGTACTGCAATCCCGGTGCGGAGATCCCGTACCCGGCGAAGACGATGGGTGCCTCGCTCAGCACAGGCGGCGGGACCGAGGGCGTGCGCTCGAGGATCGAGAGGGGATAGAAGTCGCGGCCCAGCGTCAGGGTGTGTCGTTGCGGACCACTGCTGAGCACCAGGGGGGTGGCTGCCGGCGGGTCGATACGCACCTCGGCATCGAACGGCTGATCGAAACTGCCGTCCACGCCCCCGGTGAGCCCGGCAGCCCGGAACTGCTCCCGCACATACGTGCCCGCCCGGACGAGGCCGTCCGTGCCGTTGCCGCGCCCTTCGAGGTCGTCCGCGGCCAGCCATCGCACGTGGGTGAGGAAGCGTGCAGGGAGGACCGGGCCGGATGCCTGGGCCGCGAGTGCGACGCCGCTGGCGAGGACGAGCGTCGGCAGCAGGCGAGGCATGCGAGGGTCAGCGTGCCAGCGCGGACTCGAGCCTGACGCGATCCCGCACCGAGAGCGGAGGGGGCTCCAGTCGTGTGATGCCACGCGGACCCACGCGCGCCGGCAGCATCGCGGCGTGCCCGCCGGCGGACCCCTCACGCGGCACGGCCACCTCGAGCACGTGGATCCGCGGTGCCCTCGTCAGCATCGAGCGGATGACACGGGCCGCCGCGCTCCCGAGCGCGTACGGCCCGGGTGGCCACAGGCGAGCCAGCCGCGTCTCCAGTCGCGTGATCGCCGGCGGTGTCAGCACGTCGATCGCCCGTCGTCCGTCCAGGCTCGCGGCATCCCAGGGGACGATGACCTCGTCCGGCGCCCGGCCGACGACGAGCAGCGAGATGTCGGCGGGGGTGGTGTCGGCCTCGAGCGCCACCAGCGAGGCGATCGCGCCGCGCAACGCGTCGGGTGCCGTGCCGAAGACGCGCGTCGGCGGCAGCCCTGCCTCGTGCACGGCGCGGCCGATGACAGAGCGTTGCCTGACGCCGGCGCAGACAATCGCGGCTCGATCGTTCATGCGCGCCACGCGCTGCACGAGCGCCAGGCCCGCTTCGTCGGCCCATTCGCCGGCCGCACCTGCCCGATCGGCCAGCACGACCACGCCCGCGCCGACGACGGCGGCTTCGTCGCTCGTGCCGGCCGTGGCCGTGTCGTACCGGTCGACGGGGGCTGCCTGCGCGATGTCGAGCGCCTTCCCCCGCGCGACCGCCTCCGCCTCGTCGACCATGACGACCCGAGCGGCCACCTGGGCGGCCGCGAGTTGCCGGGCCGTGGCGGCCGCCGTCTCGCCGGCGCCGAGGATGACGATGGTCACGATCGGCATTGTAATAAGCTTTCAGTCGCGGAAGGTCCACCGATGCCCCTCATCACCTTGATCACCGGCGGCACACGCGGTATCGGCCACGCCCTTGCGGCGCGCCTGCTCGCCCGTGGCCATCACGTCGCGGTCACCGGTACCACGCCGAGCGGCGTGGCGCGCGCGGAGCACGCGCTGGCCGAGGAGTGTGGGGATCCGGGCCGCGTGCTCGGGCTCCAGTGTGACGTGCGTGACCGTGGCGACGTGGAGATGGCCGTGCAGACGGTGGTGGCGCGGTTCGGCGGGCTGGATGTGCTCGTGAACAACGCTGGCGTCGGCGTCGGCCAGCCCATCGCCGAGCTCCCACAGGACGAGTGGGACCGGATCATCGGGACGAACTTGACGGGTGTCTACCACTGCTGCCACGCCGCCATCCCGCACCTCGTGAACCGTGGCGGCGGCTGGATCATCAACGTGAGCAGCCTGGCGAGCAAGAACCCGTTCGTTGGCGGCGCCGCCTATTGCGCGTCGAAGGCGGGCCTGAATGCCTTCAGCGAAGCCCTGATGCAGGAGCTGCGTCCACGCAACATCCGCGTGGCGTACGTACTGCCGGGGTCGGTGGCCACGGGCTTCTCGGGGCGCACGCCGGACACCGGCGCGGACTGGAAACTGAGCCCGGACGACGTGGCGCGGGCGATCGAGGATGTGCTCGACCATCCCGCGCGGAGCCTGCCGAGCCGCGTGGAAATCCGGCCCTCACGCCCGCCGGGGTAGGTTCCAGGCTTCAGGCTTCAGGCTCCAGGCCGCAAGCCGCCAGCCGCAGGCCTCAAGCCCTCAGAACGTCGACGAGCTTCTCGATATCGATGTTCGCGCCGGTGACGAGCGCGACCGCCGGCCCCTCGCTGGGTGTGTGGGGGCCTGCCATCGCTGCCACGGCCACGGCGGCAGACCCCTCGATGATCAGGTGCTCCGCGGCGGCCATCCCGCGTAGCGCGGCGCGCAGTGCGTCCTCGCTGACGACCACGACCTCGTCCACGACGCGCTGGACCAGCGGGAAGGTCATGGCGCCCGGCTCGAGGTTTCCGGCGAGGCCATCCGCCAGCGTGGGGCCGGGCTCGATGGTCGTGATCCGTCCGCGGGCCAGGCTGGTCGTGAAGGGCGTGGACGCGGCGGCCTCCACGCCCACCACCCGCGCGCGCGCTGCGGCCGCGCGGAGCGCGAGCCCGACGCCGCTCGCCAGCCCGCCTCCGCCGAGTGGCACGAACACCGTGCCCACATCGGGACAGGCTTCCACGACCTCGAGGCCAACCGTGCCCGCACCGGCGATCACGTCAGGGTGGTTGTACGGTGAGATGTACATCCCGCCGTGCGCCGTCGCGTACGCGCAGGCGGCACGTTCGGCCTCGTCGTACGTCGGCGTGTCGTCGTGCAGTTCCGCCCCATGCCGACGGATGGCATCACGCTTGGTGCGGGGAGAGGTGGACGGCGTGAAGATGACGACCCGCACGCCGAGGGGATCGGCGGCACAGGCCATCGCCCGGCCGTGGTTGCCGGCCGACGCGGTGACGACCACCGGCCTGGTCGCGGGGTCCGGGTGATCCGCCACGAGTCGCAGCAGGGCATTGAAGGCGCCGCGGATCTTGAACGAGTGCGTGAGGTTCAGCGACTCGAGCTTCAGGAACGCGGGCCCGCCAGCGCGCTCGCTCAGCCATGTGGACGCGCGCAGGGGCGTCGGCGCCAGGAACGGCCGGAGCCGGGCCTGTGCGGCGAAGAGGTCCGCCGTGGTGGGGAGCGGGAGCATTGGTGATTGCCGATTGATGAGTGGTGATTGTCCGCCGATTGATGAGTGATGATTGGCTGATTGGATTGGTGATTGAGTGATTGGTGATTGAGTGATTGCGGTCGGGGCCCGGTTCAGGCTGGCTCGTCCGGACCGCCCAGCACCTGCGGGAGCTGCGCGACGAACGCGGAGCGGGCCAGGATGCGGTCCACGCCGGCCTGTCGCGCCGCCTCGATCGTGGCCGTGTCCACGTGCGAGACGAAGCCCAGTGTGGGGATCGCCGCAAGGGCCGGGTCGGCTCTCAGGGCCGCCACGATGTCGAGCGGCGCCGTACGAGCACTATTGAGGTCCAGGATGACCAGCGCCGGCACCTCCTCCCGGGTTGCGGTGAGCACCGCGTCCGGGGAACGCGCGAACCTGACCGCCACTCCTGCGGCCTTGGCAGCCGCGGAGATGCGGGACGAGAACATGAGGTCGTCGACGACCGCTAGCACCACGCGCATTGTTGATTCACTCATCAATGCCCGCGCCACTCGAGCACGAAGGGGTTGGTCCGGCGCTCCCGGCCGATGGTGGTGTCGGGCCCATGGCCGGAGTGCACGACGGTCTCGTCGGGAAACGTGAACAGCACCTCCGTGATGGACCGCATCAGGGTGGGATGATCGCCGCCGGGCAGGTCGGTGCGGCCGATGGAGCCGGCAAAGAGCGTGTCTCCGACGAAGAGCCCCTCCAGACGTGCCGGGTCCGCGACCCTGTGAACGGCCAGACAGACGCCGCCGGGGCAGTGCCCTGGCGTGTGGTGCACCGTCACCTCGTAGTCACCGAAGCGGCCCCACACGCCGTCGCCCGCGTAGTAGTGGTCGACCGGCGGGGGCTGCGCCATCCTGATGCCGAACATCGCTCCCTGCGCGGCCGCCCGGTCGTAGAGGGGCTGATCGTCCCGGTGCAGCCAGACTGGCACGCCCAGCCGCGCCTTTGCCGCCCCCACGCCCGACACGTGGTCCACGTGCGCGTGCGTCAGCAGGATCGCCACCGGTGTCAGTTGCCGGCCGGCGATGAAGCCGAGCAGATCCGCGACTTCGTCTCCGGGATCGATCACCACGGCCCCGCCCGTGCGCTCGCAGCCGAGGACGAATCCGTTCTTCATGAACGGTGGCGCCGTGGCGGTGTACAGGATCACGGCGCCTCCTCCGCGGTCCGGCTGACCGCGAAACCCACCCGCCCGACCGTGAGCGTGCTGCCCGCCTGGAGCGCCACCGAGCCGTCCACCCGGCGCGCATCGACGAACGTGCCGTTCGTGCTGCCGAGGTCTTCCACGACGAGGCGGCCGTCCGGCGAACAGGTCAACCGGCAGTGCACGCGTGACACGAGCGGGGCCTCCACCACGAACTGTGCTCCCGTGGCACGGCCGATGGTGCGGACGTCGCCAGGCAGCAACCGGAAGGCGAAGGCAGGCTCGTCGGAGCGAAGCATCCACATACGAAGCCCTTAGTGTACCGTCCTTCCGCCTGCCTGCCGAAGCGCCGAGGCGCGCTGGGGCCTGCCCGCCGAAGCGCCGAAGGCGCGAAGGCGGGAACTGCGACCCCGGACCGTTCGTAATCCCAGATGTCATGACGAAATCCCGCAAGTGGACGATGGGAGCGGTCGCACTGGGCGTGCTGGGCGTCGCCGCCTACGGCATCACCACGGCCAACGGCGCCTCCACCAACATCGACCCCTCACGGCTGGCCACCGTCGAGCGTGGGCCCATGGTCCGCTCGGTCGTCGCCACGGGCAAGATCGAGCCCATCACGAAGGTCGAGATCAAGTCCAAGGCCAACGGCATCATCGAGCGCCTGGCGGTGGACGTGGACCGGCAGGTGGAGGCCGGGCAGATCCTGGCCGAGCTGGACAAGGAGAACCTGCGGGCCCGCCTGCGCGAAGCGCGCGCCAACCTCGAGGCGGCACGTGCGGCCTATGCGGCCGCCCAGGCGCAGGCGGCCAAGCACGAGATCGAGGCCGAAGCGCCGGACGTGGCGTTTGCACAGTCCGCCTTCGACCGGGCGAAGTCGCTCAACGAGCAAAAGCTGGTGTCACAGGAGGCCCTTGATCAGGCAAAGGCCACCTACGAGCAGGCGCTCAACCGCCAGCGCGCCGCCGGGTCGCAGGCCCTGATCGGCCGTGCGAAGGCCAACGAAGCTCGCGCCCAGGTGGCGCAGGCCGAGGCCGCCGTGGAGCGCGCCGAAGAGGAACTGGCCAACGCCACCATCAAGGCGCCCATCCGCGGCACCGTGCTCACGCGTGACGTCGAGATCGGCAGCCCCGTGTCCTCCATCCTGAACCTCGGGGCGAACGCCTCGCTCGTGATGACCATCGGCGACATCCAGCATGTCTTCGTCCGCGGCAAGGTCGACGAGGCGGACATCGGCCTCGTGAGGCTCGGCATGCCGGCGCGCATCAGCACCGAAAGCTTCAAGGACAAGATCTTCCAGGGCAAGGTGACGCAGATCTCGCCCATCGGCGTGGAGAAGGACAACGTCACCACCTTCGAGGTGGAGGTCTCCATCGACAACCCGGGCCAGGAACTGAAGGCCAACATGACGGCCAACGCCGAGATCGTGCTCGAGGAGCACGCCGATACGCTCATCGTGCCCGAAGCGGCCATCACCTACGACGCCGACAAGAACGCCAGCGTCGAGGTGGCCGATCCCACGAGCGAGACCGGGCGGCGACGGGTGCCGGTCACGCTCGGCATCGGCACGGGCACGAAGACCGAGGTCCTCGAAGGGGTCAAGCAGGGTGACAAGGTCGTGCTGCCGGGGTAGACCCATGCGCGAAGCGTTCAGTCAGGCCCTCGACAACCTCCGCGCGAACACGCTGCGCAGCTTCCTGACCATGTTCGGGATCCTGTGGGGCATCATCGCGGTCGTCGTCTTGTCGGCCACGGGTGAAGGGTTCCAGCGCGGGAACCAGGTCGTGCTCGAAGAGCTCGGCAAGAACATCGCCATCGTCTGGGGCGGGCGGACGACGATGCAGGCCGGTGGCGAGCGTGCCGGCCGTCGCGTCTTTCTGACCCTCGACGACGCGCGCGCCATCGAGCGGGAGGCGCCGCTCGTCGCGGTCGTCAGCGCGGAGATCAACCGGGGGCTGCGCATCAAGAGCCGCTTCAACGCCGCGTCGCTGTCCGTGCACGGCATCGAGCCGCAGTATCAGGCCATCCGTACCATCGACATCGAGCGCGGACGCAGCTTCGTGGCCGCAGACGACGAGCAGGTGCGTCGGGTGGCCATCATCGGCGCCGATGCGTGGGCGCAGCTGTTCGGCTCCCGTGAAGGCATGCACGAGACGGTGGACCTCAACGGCATTCCGTACACCGTCATCGGCAGGATCCGGAAGAAGAACCAGGACAGCAACTACAGCGGCCCCGACAACGACAAGGTCTTCGTGCCGTTCAGCGCGATGGCGCGGGACTTCCCGCGCCCGGACGTGCCGGCGGGCGTCGTGTCACAGCTCATCGTGGCGCCGAAGCCGTTCGTGGTGGCCGACCTGCCTCGCGTGCTGGACGCTCGGACCGGCCGCATCCAGGACGTGGACTGGCCGCTCGAGCGCGACATCCGCCATGTGCTGGCACGACGCAAGGGGTTCGATCCCGAGGACCGCGATGCCTTGTCGGTGTGGGACACGTCCCTCGAGAGCCTCATGTTCGGTCGCATGATCGACACGATGAAGCGCTTCTTCAGCATCGTCGGGTTCATCACGCTCGCGCTCGGCGGGCTGGGCGTGATGAACATCATGCTGGTGGCGGTGCGCGAGCGCACGCGCGAGATCGGCGTGCGGAAAGCGCTCGGGGCCACGACGGTCGAGGTCCAGCGCCAGTTTTTCCTGGAGGGCTTCTTCCTCACCATGCTGAGCGGAACGGTGGGATTCGCCGTGGCGCTCGGCCTGTGTGGGCTGGTCAACCTGCTGCCGATGCCCGAGCGGTTCCAGGGCATGGTGATGACGTGGCAGTCCGGCGCCTTCGCGCTGGCCACGCTGGTTCTGGTGGGCGTGGTGACGTCCACGTATCCCGCGCGCCGGGCGGCCCTCATGGCGCCTGTCGAAGCGCTGCGCTACGAGACGTAGCCCAAGACCTCAAGACCTCAAGACCCCAACACCATGCAGCTACTCCGCGAGATCGTCCGGGAGGCCTTCACGGGCCTGGCGCGCAACCGCACGCGGGCGCTCTTGTCGATGCTCGGGATTTCGTGGGGCATCGTGTCCGTGGTGATGCTGCTTTCCTACGGCAACGGCTTCCGCGACGCGCTGGCACGCGGGTTCCGCGGCGCCTTCGGGGACGCCGTGGTCATCGTGTGGCCCGGACAGACCAGCCAGCAGGCCGGCGGCGAGCGTGCGGGCAAGCGCATCCGCCTCACGCTGGACGACGTGCTGGCGGTCACCGAGGCGCCGCTGGTGAAGTTCGTCAGCCCGGAGTTCACGCGGGACTTCCCCGTCTCGTGGGGCACGAAGCAGGGCAGCTACCTGGTGCGCGGGGTCTCGCCCGAGTATGCCGTGATGCGCAGCCAGTGGGTGGCCAGCGGTCGCTTCCCGGACGCGGAGGACGTGCGCCTGCAGCGCCGCGTCGCCTTCCTCGGCAGCGAAGTGGCCCGCAAGATGTTCGGGAACACCGCTCCGGTCGGGCAGCGGATCCGCATCGGCGGCATGGCGTTCGAGGTGGCCGGCGTGCAGAAGGAGAAGGTGCAGCTCTCCAACTACCTGCGCCCGGATCGCGAGTCGATCTTCATCCCGTACACGACGGCCGGTCAGCTCTGGAACACCGAGTACACGACCGTCATGGTCTACCAGGCGGTGGACGCGACGAAGGAAGAGCAGGCGACGGCGCAGGTCAAGGCGCTGCTCGGCAAGCGGCTCGATTTCAATCCGGACGACGAGCGCGCACTGCGGACGTTCGGATCCTCGCAGACCGCAGAGATTACCGCGGGCATCGTCCTCGGGCTGAAACTGGTGCTGGGCTTCATCGGGGTCCTCACCCTGGCCATCGGCGGCATCGGCGTGATGAACATCATGTTCGTGTCCGTCACCGAGCGCACCCGCGAGATCGGCATCCGCAAAGCGCTCGGCGCGCGACGGCAGGCCATCCTCCTGCAGTTCCTGCTCGAGGGCCTCGTGACGGCGATGGCCGGCGGCGCCGCCGGTGTGCTCGTCTCGTGGCTGCTCGTCTACGCCTTCAGCCCGCAGCCGTTCCTCTCGGAGCTGCTCGACGATGCCAGCCGGTCCGCAGACATCCACATGGCGCTGTCACTGGAGCTCCTCGGCGTGTGCGCCGGGATCCTGATGGTGGTCGGCCTCGTCAGCGCGCTCGTCCCGGCGCTCCGGGCATCGCGGCTGGATCCGATCGAGGCGCTGCGATACGAGTGAGCATGGCGCGGTCGCCCGACTCCGCGAGGGTGGCTACGCGGCCGTCCGCCGCCGGAACCCCAGCGGTGTCTGGCCGGTCCATCGCTTGAACGAGCGGTGGAAGGCGGCGGGCTCCGAGTACTGCAGGAAGAACGCGATGTCGCTGACGCTGAGGGTGCGGTCGTGCAGCAGCGCCGTCGCGAACTGGCACCGGGCCTCGTCGAGGATGTGCCGGAACGAGGTGTGTTCCTGCGCGAGCCGCCGACTCAGTGTGCGGGCGCTCATGTCCAGGCGGCGCGCGATGGCGTCAGGAGTCATGTTGCCCTGACCGAGCTCCTCGAGGATCATGCGTCGCACACCCCCCGCGAGGGATCCGGTCTCAGGCCGGTCGCGCTCGGCCAGCGCCTTCTCCAGGCGCCGCCGCACGATGGCAGAGAGCGCCGGGTCGGCGCCGAGGAGGGGGAGGTCGGCGTCCTCGCGGCGAATGACCATCGCGTTGCTCCCGCTGCCGAAGTGGACGGGCCCGCGGAAGTACCGCTCGTGCTCGTGCTGATCCCCGGGCGCCCCGTGCGCAAAGGACACCTGCAGCGGCCGCACGTCCACGCCCGTGGCCTCGCGCGCCAGCCGCAGGGCCACCGCCAGCGAGAACTCGGCCCGCGCCGGATGGAGCGGCGTCCTGCCCGTGTCACCGACCAGCAGGATCAGGTCGTGCCCCTGCCCTTCTGCGCGCGCGGCGACGCGATCGCTCAGGACCCGGCTGTAGCGGGCCAGCCGCTCCAGGCCCACGGCGAGCGATGCACTGGACCGAAACGCATACTCGACGAGGTCGAGTGCTCCACGCGGCAGCGCCTCCGCCACGTGGAGGCCCATCGCGTCGTCACCGGTCATGCGCGCGGCGAGGCGCCAGACCTCCTGCGCGGCGGATTCGGGGACGCGCACGTCGGGATCCTCGAGGTTGCGATGGCGGAGCGCGGGGATGTTCCGGATCGCAGCGGCGTCCAGGCCCTGGGAGGCCACGAGCGCGATCACGTGCGGCAGGACCCAGCCGAGGACCGTGGGCCCGCTTCCCCGGGCGAGGTGGATCGGTTCCCGCGCCTCTGACGACACCACGTTGAAATTAGGTGGGCGTGGCTGGAAATGTCAACCTGATGGCGCAGCCGGTTACCGGCGCGGCGCCGTCTCCCTGCTCAGATCGAGGAATGACGGGGTACGGGGATGTCGGAGAAGAGGTCATTGGCCGGCTGGCGAGCCGGCTGGGCTGCGCGCCGCATCAGGTGACGCTCTGGCAGCGTGGGCTCACCTGGCATCCGGCCGGCCTGACGCAGCACATCTGGGCCGAGGCCGCGAACCAGCCGTCAGCAGCGGAATGGCGCGTGCACGTGCGGACGTGGTGCCTCAAGCGGGTGGTGGCGTCCTCCCGCGCGATGGTCGAGGCGATAGCCTCGGAGTTGCCGCACCTGGCCCTCAGCGCGTTGATCCGGAAGCCCGGCAGCCCGTCGCGGCTCGGGCTCGGCGCATCAGCGGGCATGGGCGCGGACCGGGTCGAGTGGACATCGCGCTTCATGGCGGCCGTTGCGCGCCTGCAGGTACAGGACGCGGTGCGCCTGAGCCGATCGCCGGCGATCCTGGCCACGGGTGCGGCTGCCGACCTGGCGACCGACCGTCTGTCCGTGGAGCCCACGGGAACGACCGCCGCGCCTCATCCGACCGATCCGCGCATCCTTCCGCCCCTGGCGCTCGACGTGCTGCCCTTCAACGAGGTCGCCGATGCCCTGCGCGCGCACGACGGCGTCCGTGCCATCGTCAGCCACAGCGGCGTCACGGCGAGTTTTCCCGGGCTTGGCGATGGAGACCAATCGGAGTTGATCCTGTTCGAGATGCGCCTGGGCTCGCGGCCACCGATCGGTCAGGGCGTGTGGGTGTCCATGGCTCTGCCGATGGTCGCCCCCGCGCACCTGCTGCACGCCCTGGCGCTCAACGAAGCGGAGATGGCGGCGTCGAGTTCCACGGACGTGGTCGGGGGCTGGATCGTGCGCAACGCCACGCTGCGGCACGAATCGTTCGTGCCATGGTCGCTCTGCGCCGGCGAGGTGATCCGTCACGTGGCCGACGCGGCGGCTCGCCGCGCCGCCTGGCTGCGTCAGGCGGGTGCCGCTGTCATCCCCGCCGAGTGGCCCGACGGGATGCCCGGCCGGGTGCTTCCGTTCAAGCGGTCGTCCTGAGCGGCTACTTGCGCTGGGCGTCCCTCTGCAGCTTCAGGACCTGCAGGATGAGCATGTCGGGCGCCAGGTAGTTCATCTGGTCGTTGACGGCGACCAGGTTGTAGTTGGTGTTGGTCAACAGGCGGACATGGAACGCGTTCTTGTCCGCGCCGTACACGCCGTTCTTGGCGATCTCCTTCACCGCGTCGAGCGGGACCTCCCAGTGGTGGACGCCCACGTCGTTCGTGAAGCCGATCACCTCTGCCGTGACGTAGAGCTTACCGAGGCAGAAGGTGCTGAAGACGTCGCCGTGATCGTGCGCCACGTTCCACACGCCGAGGATTTCCGGCGTGCCCGACGAGCCGGTCTTCCGCCGCGCCGCCGCCGGCGGTGCCGCCCCGCTCACCTTCTTCGTGAACTCCGCCACGGTGAGTGGCGTGTTCCTGGAGTCGATCAGCGGACGGGCATAGTCGATGGGCACGGCGAAATTGACGTTCTGCACGCCCTCCTCGCGGATCTGGGACGTGGCAACGCCGATCACCTTCCCTTCGAGGTTGAACACCGGGCCGCCGGAGCTGCCGGGCGAGATCGGGACGCTCATCTGCATCAGCCGATAGCCCTCGGCCTGCCGGAACGCCGAGACGACGCCGGCCGTGACGGTGTGCTCCAGTCCCTTCGGGTTGCCGATGGCCACGGCGTCCTCGCCGACCTCGGGCTCGCTCGAGGACAGCTGGACGGTCGGCATGGGCTTGAACGGCCGCACCTTCAGCACGGCGAGGTCGCGGCGCTCGTCGTGGTCCACCACCTCGACGCGGTCGTAGATTTCGCCGTCCTTCGTCTTCACCTGCAGGGACTGGGCCCCCTCGATGACGTGGTAGTTCGTCACGATCGTGCCGTTCGCATCCACGACGAAGCCGGAGCCGATGCTCTCGACCTGGCCACCGCGGCCCGCGTTGCCGATGAACACGACGGCGGGCGACATCGCCTTCACGAGCTCGGGGATCGTGTAGCGCTTCGGCGACGACGCCGGCGGCTTCTGGCCGGCGGCTCCTGCGCCGGCGACGAACACGAGCGCCAGAGCGGGTGCCAGGAACGACAGCAGCGGGGGAGTGGTTCGCGCGCGCATGGGTGACTCCTGCAGTCCAGCGGAACAGAACGGCGTCTGCGAAAGATACACCCTAAGCGGTCGAGCTACAAGCTGTCCCACCCTGTCGTATCCTAGACAGTTCATGCGTGTCGTCGTCCTCGGAGTCCTGCTGGCATGGTTGCCGGCCGCAGTACCTGTGTGGGCCCAGGACACGGACATCCTCAATTCGGGCAAACGCCTCGTCCGCGCCGAGCGGATGCAGCCGGAGGAGGAGATCGTCCTCGACGGCATCCTGGACGAGGCCGTGTGGAAACGCGCGGTCAGCGCGGGCGAATTCGTGCAGCAGGACCCCGTGCTTGGGGCCGAGCCCACCGAGCGCACGGAGATCCGCTTCGCGTTCAACCAGGATCACCTCTACATGGGGGTGATCTGCTTCGACTCCGAGCCGGACAAGCTGCAAGGCAATACCAGCAAGCGCGACGAGTTCCTGGGCGCCGACGACCGGTTCATGTGGACGATGGACACGTTCCTGAACCAGCAGACGGGGTACTTCTTCGAGATGAACCCCGCGGGCCTCATGGCGGACGCGCTGATGGGGCCGGGCGGGTCGCAGAACCGGGAGTGGGACGGCATCTGGAACGCCCGCGTGCGCCAGAGCGAGATCGGCTGGGTGATCGAGATCGACATCCCGTTCCGGTCGATCGCGTTCGATCCGAACGCGCCGGCGTGGGGGGTGAACTTCCAGCGCACGGTCCGGCGCAAGCAGGAGGAGCTGCTCTGGACCGGTTACCAGCGCAACCAGGGCCTGCGGCGGATGGCCAATGCCGGCCTCCTGGTCGGGCTCAACGACGTGAGCGCCGGCCGCGGCTTCGAGCTGCGCCCGTATGTGTCCGGCTACCTGTCGAACGCCCCGGGCCGCACGCCACCCGTGTCCGGCGACACGGATGTGGACGTAGGCCTCGATGCGGCCTACAACATCACGCCGAGCCTCCGTGGCGTGGCCACGGTGAACACCGACTTCGCCGAGACCGAGGTGGACCAGCGGCTGGTGAACCTGACGCGGTTCCCGCTGTTCTTCCCCGAGCGTCGGACGTTCTTCCTCGATGGCGCGACGTTCTTCGATTTCCCGATCAGCGTGTTCTTCTCGAGGCGCATCGGTCTGGTCGAAGGTCAGCCGCAACCCATCGTGGGGGGCGGCAAGCTCACCGGGCAGGCCGGGCGCTTCGACACCGGCGCGCTGTACGTGCGCACGGCCGAGACGGACCTCCAGAGCCCCGAGGACTTCCTGGTGGGCCGGGTCAGGCGACGCGTGCTGCAGCAGTCCTACGTGGGCGCCATCTACACGATGCGCAACACGTCCGACGGGCTCGCACGTGGTCCGCAGCAGGCCGCGGGCGTGGATTTCCGGCTCGCGACCGCGACGTTCCGGCGTAACAAGAACCTGAGCCTCACCGGGTACTGGGCGGCCAACACCACCGAGGGGGACCTCGGGAACAGCGCCGCGTTCGGCGCGGGCGTGGACTATCCGAACGACATCTGGGAGGTGAGCGCGGACTTCCAGGAGGTGCAGGCGAACTACGACCCGGCGGTCGGGTTCACGCCGCGCCGCGAGTTCCGGCGCTACAACCCGGAGTTCCGATGGAACCCGCGACCGAAGACGCGCCACCCCTACATCCGGCGGATGGGGTTCGGCCTGCGACCGTTCCTCTTCACTGACCTGGAGAACGAGAAGCAGTCGGTGGACTGGAACCTGCAGCCGTTCCGCCTGGAACTCCACAGCGGCGACTTCTTCGAGTCGGGCATCTCGCCCAGCTACGAGCGGCTCGACGAGCCGTTCGAGATCTCCCCGGGCGTGGTCCTGCCGCCGGGAGGCTACGACTTCACGCGATACAGTGTGTTCCTCAACACGGCGAACCGTCGCGTGGTGGCCCTGCGGCCCCGCGTCGAATGGGGCACGTTCTACAACGGCGATCGCACCGAGTACGGCCTGGGTGTGGACGTGCGCCCGAGGCCAGGTATCCGAATCAACACGACCCTGGAGTACAACACGGTGGACCTGGTGCAGGGCAGCTTCGACACGACGCTGATCCGCAGCGTGATCGACACCCAGTTCACGCCGTTCATGTACCTGACCAACAACCTGCAGTACGACTCGGTGAGCGCGGTGCTCGGGTGGCAGGCACGATTCCGGTGGATCGTGCGGCCGGGCAACGACATCTTCTTCGTCTACACGCACAACTGGATCGACGACATCGACCCGCTCGACCCGCGGCAATCGCGCTTCCGCACGCTCGATCAGCGCACGGCTGCGAAGGCGGTGTACACCAAGAGGTTCTGAGGGTTCCGGGTTCCAGGTTCCGGGTTCCCGAGCCGGCAGCCTCGGCCATAATGTCAGCCGTGGTCCCGTTGCGCGTCGTTGTCGCGGGCGTGCTGGCGCTCTGGGCGGTCGCCGTCCGCGCGCAGGACGTCCCCGCGCCCGCCCCGCCCGCTCCGTCCGCCATCCAGGCGCCCGCGCCCCCGCCGTCGTCGACGATGGCCCCGGAGGCGCTCGTCGTCGACGAGGCGCCGCTCGTCTACTTCAACCGCACGGTCGTCGTCTTTCGCGTCCCGCTGTTCGGCGTGCAGCCACAAGGACGCGCCCGGCGCTCGGCCGAGGTGCTCGGGCAGCTGCTGGACCGTCCGTCAGCGGGTCTCGTGACGGTGCAGTCCGAGCCGCAGGGTAACCTGGTCCTGCTCGACGGTGAACTGGCGTTCATCATCGTCCCCGGCGACGCCGACCGTCTGCGCGGCGAATCCCTGGCCGCACTGACGGAGCGGACCGTCGCGACCTTGCGGCTCGTGATCGCCGAGACCCGCGAGATCCGTGACCGGTCCCGGTTGCTGCGAAGCGCCCTGTACGCCATTGGCGGGACGCTGGTCTTCGTCGCGGTCGTCGCGATCGTCCTGTTCGTGCGGCGTCTACTGCTCCGGCGCATTGGCGTGCTGACGGAGAGGGCGGCCGCCGCCACGCACGTGGGTGGCACGCAGCTCGTGACCGCCGATCGCCTGCTGCCCCTCGTCAGGCAGCTCGTGTCTGCGTTCACCGTCGGCGTCATCGCCATCGTCGCGTACGAGTGGCTGAGCTACGTCCTGGCCCAGTTTCCGTATACGCGTCCGTGGGGTGAGCGGCTGCTGGCGTTCTTCGCCGGGGCCGGCGCGCAGATCGGGCAGGGCCTGCTCGGCGCGCTGCCCGGGCTCACGATGGCCGCGGTGATCCTGCTCGCCGCACGGGCCGTCATCGGACTGGTGACGCCCTTGTTCGACCGGGCGGCACGCGGGTCCCTGTCGCTCCACTGGCTCGACCGCGACACCGCGCAACCCACGAAGCGCCTGTTCACCATCGGCGTCTGGCTGTTCGCGCTGGTGATGGCGTACCCCTACCTGCCCGGATCGGACAGCGAGGCCTTCAAGGGCATCTCGGTGCTGCTCGGCCTGATGGTGACTTTCGGTGGATCGAGCCTCTTCGGGCAGGCGGCCAGCGGGTTGATCCTCATGTACTCGCGCACGCTGCGGCTGGGCGAGTACGTGCGCATCGACACCTACGAGGGCACCGTGACCGAAATGGGCAGCTTTACCACCAAGGTCCGCACCGGACTCGGCGAGGAACTCACGCTCCCGAACTCACTGCTGCTCGGCACCGTGGTGAAGAACTATTCCCGCGCGGTGAAAGGTCACGGCTACATCGTCGACACCACCGTTACCATCGGCTACGACACGCCGTGGCGGCAGGTGGAGGCGATGCTGATCGAAGCCGCGCGACGCACGTCAGGGGTCCTGGCTTCGCCGTCGCCCCGCGTGTTTCAGACCGCGCTGTCCGACTTCTACCCGGAGTACCGCCTCGTGTGCCAGGCCATCCCCAGCGAGCCGCGCCCGCGCGCGGAGGTGCTCGCCAGCCTGCACGCGAACATCCAGGACGTGTTCAACGAGCACGGCGTGCAGATCATGTCGCCGCACTACCTGGGTGACCCCACCGCAGCCAAGGTCGTGCCGAAGGCGCAGTGGTACGCCGCGCCCGCCAAACCGCCAGAGACGAGCTGAGGAACCCGGAACCCGGGAACGGACGTCAGCGTCCCAACCGCTCGTCGAGGATCACTACCAGCTCGAATCCGTCGGTGCCCTGCACCGGGCGCGCCACGGCGCCGACGATCGTGGACCGCTCCTCACGCTGGCCGTCGATGCGCAGCTTCAGGCCGAGGCCGCCGCAGTTCGCCTCCATCGCCGAGAGGCGGATGGGCGAGGCCCACATCTGCCGGCGTTCCGCGGGCCGCCAGAGGAAGAGGAAGTCGTTCCAGTAGGTCATGGCGGCCACGGGCTCGCCCGAGCCCACCATGCCCCAGCTGGACGAACGGGCCGCCCGGATCGCCGTGGCCGGTTCGCGTCCGCCCACCTCCCGCGAGAAGAGCAGGTACGCCCGCTCGCGGCGGGCATCGCGGGTGCCATCACGCGAGCTGCTGAACGACACGTCCAGCGACCACCCCTGGGCGCCCAGCGCCTCGACCTCCTTCGCGAGATCGTCGACGTCGCGCCTGGTTCCCCGAACCACACGCACCTCGCGCGGTTTGCCCACAGCCGGCTTCCCAACGATGAGCAGGCCCTTTTCCGACAATCCCGGCCAGCTGCGCAGGGCGGTGCGCGCGAGCAGGCGGGGCCGGAAGCCGTCCTTCGCCGCGGCGGCCAGATCCGTCTCGAGCGTGTCGGGATTGGCGAACTCCACGAGGCGCCACTCGCTGGTGCGCAATTCACGGCCGCGCGGTGTCCGCTCCCAGATCACCTGGGCCCGGCCGCCCGGTCGGCGCACCATGCCTTTCGGCTCGTAGCCTTCGTCGGCCAGCCCCGGCAGCGCGGCGGCAAGGTCACGATCGGCCACCAGACGGTAGGCCGCCTCCTGCTTCGCGGGCGGATCCGGCGTCTGCATCACCGCCACCGCGCAGGCGAGCCCGTCGGTCACCGTCGCGAGCCGCAGCCCGCGGGCGGCCTGTGCATTCAGCTCGCGCTCGGCCGCGCCTTCGTTGGCGACGATGACCCATGCCACTTCACGATCCGCAGCGGTGACGGCACCAGCCAGGATCGCGAGCAGGCCAGCCAGACAGATGATTCGACGCACGCGCCAAGTCTCGCATACCACTCGGCCCGTCAACCCACCAGGACCTCAAGACCCCAAGACCCCAAGACTGCTTTGACATCTGATGCGTGATGCGTGATGATATCCAGATGCGGACCACCCTCGACATCAGCGACGAGATTATGGGGATCGTGCGGGAGCTGGCTGCGGTCCGCGGGATGACCATCGGTGCCGTCCTGTCGGAACTTGCCCAGAGGGGGTTGGCTCGACCCACGGAACCCCTGCCCGTTCGCAACGGTGTGCCCCTGTTGCCGCGTCGGCCGGAGAGCGCGCGCCGACCGACGATGAAGCTGGTCAACGACCTCCGGGACGACGCGTAGGAGGGGCGGCGCATGAGTCGCGTGGCCCTGCTCGACGTCAACGTCCTCGTTGCGCTGTTCGATCCCGACCACGTACACCACGACCTGGCGCACGACTGGTTTGCGGAGCAGCGGGCACACGGATGGGCGACCTGCCCGGTCACCGAGAACGGCCTGGTCCGCGTCGTGTCCAACCACACCTACGGCCTCGATGGGCTTCGCCCAACGGATCTGCTCGGGATGTTGCGCACGTTCCGCGCGAGCGGCCATCACGTGTTCTGGGCCGACTCGGTCTCGCTGGCCGACGAGCGAGTCTTCGCTCCGGCCTATCTGGCCGCGCACCGGCAGGTCACCGATGTCTACCTGCTGGGGCTCGCCGCGGCGATGAACGGCTGCCTGGCCACGTTCGACCGCAGCATCCCGATCAAGGCGGTGGTGAATGCCACCAACGTGCTCCAGGTGATCGGGCCTGCCGAGTGACCACCGCGTGATAGCATCCGGCCCCGGAGGTGGCGCAGATGGACCGACGAGCAGTGTTGCAGGCAGGAATCGGGGCGCTGGCAGGTGCGGCGATGGTCGGTGAGGTCACGCCCCTGCTTGCGGCCGACCAGGCCGCCGGGGCCACCCAGTCCAGGCCGCTGGGCACCCATCCGCTCGGCGTGGCCCTCGACGGGTGGCAGGGCACGATGCTCGAGGTCACCTACCCGCCCGGGGTCGTCTCCGCGGCCCATCAGCATCCAGGGCCCACCTTCGGCTACGTCGTGAAGGGAAGGATCCGCTGGGCGATCAATGGCGAGCCGGCAAAGGTGCTCGAGGCGGGGCAGTCGTTCTTCGAGCCGATGGGCTCGGTGCACAGCACGTCTGCCAACGCCAGCGATACCGAGCCCGCGACAATCTCAGTGGTCATCCTCGGCCGGCCAGGCGAGCCCCTCTCGAAGCCCGCCAAAGGGTAGCTCGCACCCTACGACACGAGGTCGCGGAGGGCCCCAAGCACCTCGTCGATGTCCGCCGTGGTGTGCGCGGCGTTCACCTGGAAGCGAATCGTCTCGTCGCCCCTCGGCACGACGGGGAAGGTGAGTCCCACCGCCAGGATGTGGCGCTCGAACAGCCCACGTACCATCGCGCGCACCTTGTCGGTGCTTCGCACGAGCAGCGGCACCACCGGGTGCGGGCCAGGAATCGACTCGAGGCCGAGCGTGTCCAGCCCCTGCCGGAATTGACGCGTGCGCGCGGCCAGGTTCGCGAGCCGCTCGCGGCCTTCGGGGCCGTCCGCAATCTCCACGGCGGCCACGGCCGCGGCGCAGTCGGCCGCGCCGAGCGGGTTGGTGTAGATGTAGGTGTCGGCCTTCTGTCGCACGGCCTCGACCAGCTCGGGGCTGCCCGCCACGAACCCGCCGTTCACGCCGAACGCCTTGCCGAAGGTGCCGACCAGGACGTCCACGCGCGCGCCGGCGTGCTCTTCGGTGCCCCGCCCCGTGGCGCCGTAGGCCCCGATGCCGTGCGAGTCGTCCATCATCGTGACGACGCCGTCCCGGAATCGGTGCTCGTGTGCCGCCGTGACACGGAGCAGTTCCTGCAACGGCGCGGCGTCGCCCCGCATGCTGAAGATGCCGTCGAAGATGACGACGACCCGACCCATGCCATCGGGCACGGCCTCGAGCTTCTTCGCGAGGTCGTCCGCGCGGTTGTGCGCGAAGATGGCCCGCCGGTCGCCCGGGATGTTGGCGATACGCATCGCCCGGATGATGCAGTTGTGGTTCAGCTCGTCGCCGATCCAGTACGTGTCGGCGCTCGACAGCGTGAGGGCCGTGCCCAGGATGGTGGTGTAGGCCGAGTTGAAGGCCTTTGCCGCCGGGCGCCCGGTGAACGCCGCGATCCGAGCTTCCAGCGCCACGTGGTGGATCGACGTGCCGTCGATGAAGCGCACGGCGCCGGGCCCGGTGCCGAAGACGTGCGCGGCTTCGTCGGCGGCGCGCAGCATGGCCGGGTGATGCGAGAGCGACAGGTAGCTGTTGGCGTTCATCCGCAGGAACTCGCCGTCGCTGCCCTGCAGCCGGTAGCGGGGGCCGCGGGCACCCGAGGCCGGCACGTACCCGGTGATGACGCGCTCTGGCGCCTTCGCGCGGCCCTCCCGCTCCAGATCGGCGACGTCGCGGGCCAGGCTCACGTTCAAGGTGTCGAGTGACATGGCTGCCTAGCGTACTACGTCATGCGGCAGGCACCGGGTGCCCCGACGCGTCGCTGCACCACCCGGGCGCGTGCGTCAGAACACCAGGGTCCACCCCGGCTGCTTCGCCTGCTCGCGCGTATACGAGACGCCGTCCACCTTCAGTCCCTTCTCGTCGACCAGGGTGATGACGCCGCCCCTGTTCGACAGCGCGAGCGGCCTGGTGATCGTCACGACGTGCGTGGCGCCGGCGTCCATGGCCCCAGACAGGGGAAGCCGCGCCTTCTGGGTGTCGAGCAGCGCCCAACCCTCGAGGCTCACCACGTGCGGCGCCGTGTTGAGCAGGGTCACCTGCTCGACCTCGGGTGACCTGACCGAGTTGACGAGGGCCGCCACGATCCGCACCAGCCCATCGGGCTCCTCGGTCGTCGGCGGCTGTGGCTCCCCAGGTGGCGGGGGCGGTGTGATCGCGTGACCGGTCCTGTCGTCGGTGTGCCAGGACTGCGACTGGAACTTCAGGAACACCGCCGTCCACTCACGCTGATCGGGGAAGTGGACCAGCAGCCCTCCGTCCTGGTACACCCCATCGTCACCCACGAACCGCCCGGCGTTGCCCTGGTTCATGTGAATATCGTGCACGCCGTTCCCGGGCAGGAAGCCGAAGTACTTGTCCTTGACGCCCGGCTCGGGCCCCCACCGTTCGCCGAACGCGTAGACGAGGGCGCGCTCGTCACCCACCGCCCGCTGCATGACGCGGTCGATTTTCTCGTTGAGGTCGTTGTCGAACCCCGGCACCGAAAACGGCAGGGGGCGCATGTCGTTCCGGTTGAAGAGATTGCCGCGGATGAAGTCCAGTGCGCCCGAGTCTGGCTGACTGGGAAGGGTCGTGAAACCCAGGGGCAGCGGCTCCACACGCGCGGTCAGCGGGTGCTGAAACCGCTCCAGCACGATGAACGCGACGTCGGACGGCGGCAGCTGCGACTTGACGTTGATCGCGATGCGGTAGTCGGTGGTGTCATCGACGAGCCGCACCTGGTAGTGCGGGCTCTGTCCGGCGCCGAGGCGGACCTCGATCGCCTTGCCCTTCAGGACGCCGTAGGACTTCAGTGGCATGTCTCACGCCCTTTCCACGCGAGGATCGCGTGACGGCCGACGCGTCAGCTCCCCGATGATACGCCGTAGACGGGGTAGTCGGGCTGCCACATGCACGAGGCAACGTGCGCTCGCAGGTCCGACGGGCGTGGCGCGGTGGCATGGCCCTGCCGGTAGGCCACCTCTGCCACGGCGGCTGCCACGTGGACCGACACCTCGCGCATCGTCGTGAGCGCCGGGAAGATCGCCCCCTGGTCGAGGTCGGCCTGCGACACCGAGGCCGCCAGCGCGCGGGCGGCGGCCATGAACATCTCGTCGGTCACGCGTCGCGCCCCGACCGCCAGTACCCCGAGCCCCACGCCCGGAAAGATGTAGCAGTTGTTGCCCTGGCGGGGGACGAAGGTCCGGCCGCCCAGGGTGACCGGAGCAAACGGGCTGCCCGACGCGAAGACGGCCCGGCCCTCACTCCACGTGTACGCCTGCTCGGCCGTGCACTCCGCCTTCGACGTGGGATTGGAGAGCGAGAAGACAATCGGACGCGCGTGCAGGCGCGCCATCTCCTCGATGATCGCCCTGCTGAAGGCACCCGGCACGGCGGCCGCGCCGATGAGGATCGTGGGCTCCACGGCGCGGATGGCCGACAGCAGGTCGCTCACCGGCTCGTGATCGTGGGCGTAGGGCCATTTGTGATCGGCCAGGTCGGTCCGACTCCGCACGACGAGACCCTTGCTGTTGACCATCCAGCAGCGGCGGCGCGCCTCTTCGAGAGGCAGGCCGTCGGCGACCAGGGCCGCCGACGTCAGGTTCGCGATGCCGACGGCCGCTTCGCCCGCGCCCAGGAACAGCACGCGCTGATCCGTCAGGGCGCCGCCCGTGATGCGCAGGGCCGAGAACAGCCCGGCCAGCGCCACGGCGGCCGTCCCCTGGATGTCGTCGTTGAACGTGCAGACGCGGTCGCGGTAGTGCGCGAGCAGGCGGAAGGCGTTGTGGTTGGCGAAGTCCTCGAACTGGACGATGGCACCGGGAAACTCCTGCTGGACCGCCATGACGAACTCCTCGACGAGGGCGTCGTAGGCCTCGCCGGTGAGCCGCCGCTGGTGGAGGCCGATGTAGAGGGGGTCGGCCAGGAGCGGCTCGTTGTTCGTGCCCACATCGAGCGTCACCGGCAGGCACTGGGCGGGCGGAATGCCCGCCGCCGCGGTGTAGAGCGACAGCTTGCCGATCGGGATGACCATCCCATCCGCCCCAAGGTCTCCCAGGCCGAGAATCCGCTCGCCGTCGGTGACGACGATCATCTTGACGTTGCGTTCGGGCCAGTTGGCGAGCGCCTCGGCCACGTGACCGCGGTCGGCGGCCGAGATGAACAGCCCGCGCGGCCGCTGGTAGATGTGCGCATAGCGCTGGGCCGCGAGCCCGACCGTCGGCGTGTAGACGATGGGCAGCATCTCCTCGAGGTGGTCCGCCAGCACCCGGAAGAACAGGGTCTCGTTCCGGTCGTGCAGGGCCGCGAGATCGATGTACTGCTCGAGCGCGGAGGGCTTGCTCCGGAAGTTCTCGAGCACGCGCCGCACCTGCTCGGCCTGCGTGTTCACGTGCGGAGGCAGCAGGCCGCGCAGTCCGAGGGCCAGGCGCTCGGCCTCGGTGAACGCCGTGCCCTTGTTCAGGAAAGGATCGCGCAGCAGGGCTGCGCCGTGAGGCATCATCGGTGGATTGTACAGGCGACGCGGCGGCTACCAGCCATCGGGTGTCCCCTTCCCGTGGCCGGTGTCACCGCCGCGCCGCCTTCTTGCCACTACATCTCGTGGCGACGAACTAGGCGATTGGCAGGGTCTTCGTCTCCGCCTTCGGCACGTTGCCCAGAGGAACGGTGATCATCAGCACGCCGTCCTTGAACTCAGCGACGGCCTTGTCGAGCACGGCCCCGTCGGGCAGGGGAACGAAGCGCTCGAACGAACCATACAGCCGCTCCGTCCGGAAGTACCCTTCCTTCTTCTCCTCTTTCTCCTCCTTGCGCTCACCCGTGATGGTGATGCCCTCCAGGGCGACTTCCACCTTCACGTCTTCCTTCTTGAGGCCCGGAAGATCGGCCTTCACGAAGAGCTTGTTCTCCTTCTCCTCGATTTCGAGCGCCGGCACGAAGTTCATCTCGCGCCACGGAGCGAACCCGAACCGCGGAGTCGGCACCTCGAACATCCGATCCATCTCCTCGCGGAGTTGGTCGAAGAGGCCCAGCTTGCGTGGTTTCATGATTGGCTTTTCCAGGAGCGTCGTCATTGCCACACCCTCCTGTCCTTCGATCCCGGCCAGTGGCGGCGCGGATGAACGATCGGGCGCCACCTTCGACCGTCGAACGGCACCAGATCGAACTGCATCAACCCTGCCAGCGGGCCAGCCCTGGAATACGGCCGATCCTCGATGGGCGTCGTGCCGGTGTGGCGGAAGTCCGGTGCTGGCGAGACGGCGCTGACGGACGCCCGGCGCCGGAAGCGCCGCAGCCCTGGCTGCTCGGCTGGGACTGGCACGCCTTGGTGATACTGTGTGGGGCCTGTCGCCGTGGCGAACCTGTATCGCATCTTCGAGGACACGGTGGGCCGTTTCGGCGACCGCACCGCCGTCGAGGTCCAGCGGACAGAGACGCTCGACCGCTACACCTATCGCGACCTCCATGCGCTGGCCCTGGATCGGGCCGGCTGGCTGGCCAGGGCCGGCGTTCGGCCGGGCGACCGCTGCGCCATCCTGGCCCACAACGACGCGCACTGGTGTGCGGCCTACCTGGCCATCCTGGGCGCCGGCGGCATCGTCGTTCCCTTCGACACCAACTACAACGCCGGACAGGTGGCCACCATCCTCCGGGACTCGGGGGCACGCGTGCTGTTTGCCAGCCAGCGGCTGCGAGACGTGGCCGAGGCCGCGCTCGCGGGGCTCGAGGGCGTGGCTCATGTCGACGTGCATGCGCCCCCGGGCCAGGCCGGGAACGGCGAGTCGGCGGTCCAGGCCGGGCGTGCCCTGGCTGCCACCGCCACCGCCGTGATCCTCTACACCTCGGGCACCACCTCGGACCCGAAGGGCGTCGTCCTCTCGCACGGCAACCTGATTGCGGAGCGCGACGCCGCGTTTGCGGTGGTGGATGTCGGCGCCGAGGACAGCGTGCTGGGCGTGCTGCCGCTCTTCCACTCCCTCGCGCAGCTCGCGAACCTGCTGCTGCCCTTCGCCGTGGGCGCCCGTGTCGTGTACCTGGAGACGCTCAGCTCGCAGGAGCTGGTGCGCGCGCTGTCCGAGCGCCGGATCTCCATCTTCGCGTGCGTGCCGCAGTTCTTCTACCTGATTCACGAGCGCATCTTGCGCGAGGTGGGGAAGCGCGGGAGGGTATCGACGCTGCTGTTTCGCGCGATGCTCACCACGAGCTTTCGCGCGCGCCGGCTTGGCGTGAACCTGGGCCCCATGCTCTTCGGCCGCATCCACGCGCTGATGGGCCGGCAGATGCGCCTGTTCGTCACCGGCGGCTCGAAGTTCGACCCGGCCATCGGGCGGGATCTGTACGCGCTCGGCTTCACCATCCTGCAGGCGTATGGCCTCACGGAAACGAGCGGCGCGGCCACGATCAACACGCCGGATGAGGCGCACATCGACACGGTGGGACGTCCGCTGCCGGGCATGGAGGTGACGATTGTGCCTGCCGACGGCGCCGACGATGGCGAGATCGCGCTCCGCGGGCCGCTGGTGATGCAGGGGTACTTCAACCGGCCCGATGCGACGGCGGCAGTGATGCGTGACGGCTGGTTCCTCACGGGCGACCTGGGCCGCGTGGACGAGAAGGGGCGGCTGACGATCACCGGCCGCAAGAAGGAAGTCATCATCCTCGCCAACGGCAAGAACCTGTATCCCGAGGAAATCGAAGCGCACTATCGCACGTCGGTGTTCGTCAAGGAAATCTGCGTGACCACGATCTCCAGTGAAGGCCCGCATGCGGGCGAGCGCCTCTACGCCGTGGTGGTGCCCGACATGGAGGTGCTCCGCGCGAAGAGGATCGTCAACGCCGGGGACCTTCTCCGGTTCGAGATCGAGGGGCTCGGCGCGGGGCTGCCGTCCTACAAGCGTGTGCTGGGCTACGAGGTGTCTTTCGAGCCATTGCCTCGGACGACCACCGGGAAGCTCAAGCGGCACGAGATCGTCCGTCGGCTGGGGCAGGCGGGGCCCGCCGCGGCCGCGCCGGCCGCGACCCCGGAGGACCAGAGCTGGCGCGAGGACCCGCACGTGGCGGCCGCGCTCGAGGTTGCGCGACGGCGCGGCGTCGAAGGCGTGTCGTGCCGCCGAGCCGCCAATCTCGAGCTCGATCTCGGGCTGGACTCGATGGAGCGCGTCGAGCTGCTGACCGAGCTCGAGCAGGAGTTCGGCGTGCGCGTGCCCGACGACCAGACGCACCACATCTTCACGCTCGGGCAGCTGATCGATGCCGTCCGGCCAGGCGCAGGAGAGGTGTCATCGCAGGGCCCGGGCACGTCGGACCGATCCCGCCCCGTGTCGGACGAGTCGTGGGGTGTCCTGCTGAGGGACCTGCCCCAGGCCACCGATCCCGTTCTGGGCGCGCTGCTGTCGCCGCGGCCCATCCTCGAGCCGCTCCTGTTCCTGCTGGGCCGCCTCGTGCCGCGGGTGATGGGGGGCGTCCAGGTGAGCGGGCTCGAGCACCTGCCGAAGGACGGCGCGTTCCTCATCTGCCCGAACCACCAGAGCTACGTCGACCCGTTCTTCGTGTGTGGCGTCCTGCCGTACCGCACGCTGGCGCGCGCCTTCTTCGTCGGGGCCGTGGAGTACTTCGAGACGCCGCTGATGGCCTGGGTGGCGCGGAAGATCCACTGCGTGCCCGTGGACCCGGACTCGAACCTGGTGCCGGCGATGAAGGCCGGCGCCTTCGGCCTGGCGCACGGCAAGGTCCTCATCCTGTTTCCGGAGGGAGAGCGTTCGATCGACGGCACCGTGAAGCGCTTCAAGAAGGGCGCGCCGATCCTGTCCCGTCACATGGGCGTGCCGGTGGTGCCCGTGGCCATCAAGGGCGCCTACGAAGTCTGGCCACGCGGCGGCCGGTTCAACTGGCGCGGACTGCTGCCGTGGTCCCGCTCACGTGTGGTGATCCAGTTCGGCCCCCCCATCCAGTTCGGGGACGGCGAGCCCTACGCCGACGCCGCCACCCGCCTGCGCGCTATCGTCGACCAGCTGTGGCACCAGATCACCAGCTAGATCACCAGATCACCAGCTAGATCACCAGATCACCAGCTAGATCACCAGATCACCCGATCGCCAGATCGATCACCAGATCACCACATCACCAGCTCAAGAGATTCGCCTCACTCCTTCCCCTTTCCCAGCGCCTTCGCGAGCCATGCGCCGATGCCCGCGGGTACCGCGGGTGCCACCTCCGCGCCGGTGAGCGAGCCGTACTCCGAAACCTCTCCGGTCTTCGCCGGCACGAGCAGGTGATTGATCCCCGGCACCTTCAGGATCTGCGCGTCCACCTTCCGCTTGCGCGCCTGTGCGAGCGCCAGGAGCTTGTCGGCGTGATGCGGCGGGACCTGTGTGTCCAGCTCACCCTGGACGATCAGGAGCGGCTGGTCTACGTCCTTCATCACCCTGGCCGGATCGAACGAGAGCATGCTCTGGAACCACGGGGTGTCCGCGGCGCGACGCATCGCATCCGGCACCCCTTCCCAGCCCGTGCCCTTCAGCACGGCGGCCTGAATCTGCTCCTGCAGTGCGATCTTGGCCGCCCGCTCGGTGGCGTCCACCTTCATCAGGTCCAGCTGGTGCCGCTGCTGCTCGAGGACGAGCTCCGCGCCGGTGGTCCCGGGCCCGGCCACGAGCGCCGCGGCCTTCACGCGCTTCTCGCGTGAGGCGAGCAGCATCGCCACGGCTGCACCCTCGCTGTGGCCCACGACGGCCAGGCGGTCCTTGTCCACGTCCGGCCGGCGTTCCAGCCAGCGCACCACGGCACGGGCGTCTTCGGCGAAGTCGGCCAGCGTTGCCGATTCGGTGCGTCCGCCGCTTTGCCCCACGCCGCGCTTGTCGTAGCGGACCACCACGAACCCGGCGTCCACCAGTCCCCGGGCCAGGTGGCCGAACACGGGAATTCCCGCGACCGTCTCGTCACGGTCCGTGAGGCCCGACCCCGCGATGAGGACCACCGCCGGCAGCCGCCCGGACGCGCCGCCTGGCTTGGTGAGCGAGCCGGCGATGTTGAAGCCCACCGCCGGGATGGAAACGCGCTCGTCGCCCGGGAGCGAGAACGCCGTGGTGCGCGTCGCCGCCGAGGCGATGTCTTCCCGGGCCACCTCCAGCCGCTGCGCCGGGATGCTGAGCCGCAGCAGCTGCCCGCGGTCATCGGCCCACACGACGGCGTCGACTTCGCCCGACGGCGGCGGGTTCACCACCTTCAGGGCGTAGCGGCTGGCGGAGATGGTCGCCTGAGCGGTCTCCATTCGCTCGCCCGCAACGGCGACCACACGAATCGGAATCTCCACCTGTGGTGCGATGTAGGCCTTCAGTTCGGCGCCTGCGGCCAGACCGTGCAGCCGCCGGGCCAGGACGGCATACGAGCCGAGGAACGTGTTCGGCAGCACGATCGTGTCCGGCGTCACGGTGTCGGTCTTCTGCTCGGTCGTGCCCTGAGCCGTGATCTCGTTCGTCGCGGTGCCGTTGGCGAACGTGGTGCGCAGCTGAACGTCCTGTCCGCGCGACACGCCCTCGAGGCTGAGGGATCGGGCGTTCCAGGCCGCGTCGTACCGGATCTCCGCGCGCCGGGTGGTGACGTCAATCGGCGGGCCCAGCTGGCTCGAGCCGCGGACGGTCCACCCGTCGGCATCGTTCACCACCGTCACCTCCTCGCGTCCGACCTGCCGCTGCTGGAGGAAGACGAGGTAGGTGACACTGCCCGGCCGCTCCTGGACCGCCACGGGACGTTCCTGCGCCGAGAGCACGCCAGAGGCCGCCACGAACCCACACGCGATGACGAACCGTTTCAGCACGCCGCTCTTCCTTTCTCCATCCGCCTTCGCTTCGCTGGGCGAGCTACGGCGCGGCAAGCCCGCCCGCACCTGTCCGCACCCGTCCGCACCTGTCCGCACCTGTCCGCACCTCGCACCTGTCGGCACCCGCCCGCACCTCGCACCTGTCGGCACCTATCAGCACCTGTCGGCACCCGTCCGCACCGGTAGAATCGTATTTCATGTCCCCCGTCCCCGAATACGAAGCCCTGCTGCAGGGCCTCGCCTTCGTCCGCCGCACCGACCGAGGCATCGTGCGCCTGCGCGGATCCGAGCGGACGGCCTGGCTGCAGGGCCTGGTCACCAATGACATCTCCTCGCTTGCCAGCGGCCAGCGCCGCTACAACGCCTATCTCACCCCGCAGGGCCGGATGATCACGGACCTGTGGGTGGTCACCACGCCCGACACGCTGCTCCTCGATGTGCCCGCGCCGCTCGCGGCGTCGCTGGCGACCCGACTCGACGGTCTGATCTTTGCGGAGGATGTCCAGGTAGACGATGCCTCAGGGACGATGGCCGTCGTGGATGTCTTCGGCTCGCTGGATGGGGCGGTCGAACCGGAGCTGGTGATCCCGGACTCGACCTACGGTGTGCCGTCCGCGGTCGTCTACCTGCCACTGGCCGGCGTCGACGCGTTCATGGCGCGGTCGGCGCCGGGCCGGCGCGAGGTGTCGCTCGACGCGCTGGACGTCCTCCGTGTCGAGGCCGGGGTGCCGCGCTTCCTGGTCGACATGACGGACGACACCATCCCGCTCGAGGCAGGCATCGAGGACCGCGCCATCTCGTTCACCAAGGGCTGCTACGTCGGCCAGGAGATCATCGTCCGGGTGACCACGCGCGGCGGCGGGCGTGTGGCGAAGAAGCTCGTGGGCCTGCGCTTCGAGCCCGCCGCGCTGCCGCCCGCGGCAGGGGCGGCCATCCACGCCGGCGATCGCACGGTGGGCAAAGTGACCAGCGCGGTCCGATCGCCCCGTTGCGGCGTCGTCATCGCGCTGGGCTATGTTCATCGCGACTTCACCGAGCCAGGCACGCGACTCGAGGTCCACGACGATGCCAGACGCCATACGGTCAGGGTTCACCCGCTGCCCTTCGTTCCGCCCAGCGCGTAGGGTGAGTGTCCTTGCGGCCCTCGCCTGCGGCGGAGGGCTTGCGGTCTGGCTCGCGACGGCCGAGCCGTCGGCCACCGCGGGCGTCGTGTCACAGGGTGTGGCCGGCGCACGGTGGTTCAAGGGCAACCTGCACACCCACACTCTCAACAGCGACGGCGACTCGACGCCCGACGAGGTGGTCCGGTGGTACCGCGAGCACGGCTACGACTTCCTGGTCCTCACCGACCACAACTTCCTCACTGGTGTGGACGGGCTGAACGCCACGCAGGGCGCCCCCGGGAAGTTCCTCGTGGTCCGCGGGGAAGAGGTGACCGGCAGCGTGGACACGAAGCCGATTCACGTGAACGGCCTGGACGTGCGCAGGCTGGTCGATCCCCCGGTGGCCACGACCGTCGTGGGCATGGTGCAGGGCATGGTGGACGGCATTCGCGCCGCCGACGGCATCCCCAGCATCAATCACCCCAATTTCGGCTGGGCGATCTCGGCCGACGAGCTGGCGGCCGTCCAGCGAACGAAGCTGTTCGAGGTCTACAACGGGCATCCGCAGGTGAACAATCTCGGAGGCGGCGACGTGCCGGGCCTTGAAGAGACGTGGGACAGGCTGCTCACGGGCGGCAAGTTGATCTACGGCATCGCCGTGGACGACGCGCATCACTTCAAGCGGCCCTGGGATCCCACCGCATCGTCGCCGGGGCACGGCTGGGTGTACGTGCAGGCGCCGGCATTGGAGCCGCGCGCGCTGGTCAACGCCGTGGAGCAGGGACGGTTCTACTCATCGACGGGCGTCGTGCTGGACTCGGTCGAGGCCACCGCGAGGGAGCTCCGCGTGGCGGTGAAGCCTACGTCCTTCAGCAAGTACCGCATCCGGTTCATCGGAAGGGGCGGACGGGTGCTGCGCGAGGTCGCCGCTCCGGATGCCCGCTACGCGTTCACGGGCGACGAGGGATACGTGCGCGCGAAGGTCGTCGAGTCCAACGGCGCCGTGGCATGGACGCAGCCGATTGGCGTCGGACCACAGGCCCCGAAGTGACGTCCGCGCACGCCAGGCCAATCGTCGTCGTCGCGGCCGTCATCGAGCGCGACGGGGCGCTCCTGCTGACGCTGCGCCCCGCGGGCACGCACCTCGAGGGACACTGGGAGTTTCCCGGTGGCAAGGTGCACCCGTCCGAGAGCCATGCCGAGGCGCTCGGCCGCGAGCTGCACGAGGAGCTCGACATCGTCGCGGAGGTGGGCGAGCTGGTGCATCGGGTGACACACGCGTACCCGGAGAAGACGGTGGACATCCACTTCTACCGCTGCGGGTTCACGGGCGAGCCGAAGCCGATGATGGGACAGGGCATGCGCTGGGTACCGCGCCACGAGCTGGGCGCGCTGAGGTTCCCGGAGGCCGACCGCGCCCTGATCGCTCAGCTCATCGGGTAGGACCGGCAGTAGGCCTTCATCGGGCAGACCAGGCACTTCGGCTTCCGCGCGGGGCACTGCGTGGCGCCGAAGTCCATCAGGGCCTGGTTGAAGTCGAACACGTCCTTCCGGGGCACCAGCGCCTCGGAGATGGCCCAGAGCCGCTGCTTCATCGCGTGGCTCTTGCTGTCGCCCCGGCCCACGAACACCCGATAGACGACGCGCGCGACGTTGGTGTCGAGGATCGCCGCCCGCTGGCGGAACGCGAAGCTGCGGATGGCACCGGCGGTGTACTGGCCGATCCCCTTGAACGAGAGGAGCGTCTCTTCGTCCGACGGAAGCCGGCCGCCGTGCCTGGACACCGCCTCGCGCGCAATGGACTGCAGGCGATGGGGCCGGATGTTGTAGCCGAGCGGACGCCAGGTGGCCAGCACCTCGTCCGGGTGCGCGTCGGCCAGGACCTCGAACGACGGATACTTCGTGAGCCACTCCTGGTACTTCGGCAGGACGCGATCCACCTGCGTCTGCTGCAGCATGATCTCCGAGACCAGGATGTGGTACGGGTCGTCCGTGTTGCGCCACGGCAGGTCACGCCCGTGCGCGCGATACCAGCGGAGGAGGTGACGTCGGAAGCGCTGCCGTTCGGCGGACGTGGGCAACGCGGGGCGGGAGGGCTTCGGTCGTGTGGGCACGCGGTGGCGGACGGCCCTCGGGGCCGAGCACATATAATTCTCTCACGTGAAGATCTACACGAAGACCGGGGACACGGGGGACACGAGCCTGTTCGACGGCACCCGTGTGAGCAAGACCGACGTGCGGGTCACCGCGTATGGCGAAGTAGACGAACTGCAGGCATGCCTCGGCGTCGCCCGGTCGGCCGGGCTGCCGCCGGACCTGGACGAGATGTGCGTGACGATGCAGCGGGATCTGTTCGCCGTGGGCGCCCGGCTGGCGGATCCGTCGCACAAGATCGCAACCCGCGTCGAGAAGGCCGTCGTCACCGACGAGCACGTCGGCCGGCTCGAAGGCTGGATCGATCGCCTCGACGAAGAGTTGCCGCCGCTCCGCCACTTCATCCTGTCGGGCGGGACCCCCGCGGGCGCCGCGCTTCACCTGGCGCGCGCGGTCTGCCGGCGCGCGGAACGGGCCGTCCTGCACATCGGGGCCCATGCCGTGGAGCCCGTCGTGATCGTCTACATCAACCGCGTGTCCGACCTCCTGTTCACGATGGCGCGCGCCGCCAACCACCGGGCCGGCGTCAGCGAGACCCAGTGGTAGGCGATCCCGGCACGCTGGCCGTGTCGTATGCGGCCTGCGAGCGGCTCGCCAGGACCCACTACGAGAACTTCCCGGTCGCCTCGCGGCTGCTCCCGAAGCCGATCCGCCGGCACGTGGCGGCGGTGTATGCCTTCGCGCGTGCGGCCGACGACGTGGCGGACGAGCCGGGCCGCCAGCCGTCGGAGCGCATCTCGGTGCTGAACGCCTACCGCCAGCGGCTGTTGCAGGGCGCCCGGCGCGCGACGGACAGCGGCTACCGACTGCCGGACCCGGCGCCGGCCGAGTTCTTCCCGGCCCTCTTCGACACGATCGACCGGTTCGACCTGCCGGTCCCGCTCTTCACCGACCTGCTGAGCGCGTTCGAGCAGGACGTGACGAAGACGCGGTACGAAACCTGGTCCGAGCTGCTGGACTACTGCCGCCGCTCCGCGAATCCGGTCGGACGCATTGTCCTGCGCTTGAACGGTCATCGCACCGACGCGCTGGACCGGGCGTCGGACGATGTGTGCACGGCGTTGCAGCTGGCCAATTTCTGGCAGGATCTGGCCGTGGACTGGTCGCGCGGGCGCCTGTACGTGCCCGAAGACGTATGGCTGAGGAACGGCGCCACGACGGCTGACCTCGACGGCCGCCTCTGGACGCCGGCGTGGCGGGCGTCCCTGGAGGACTGTGGCCAGCGGACGCAAGCCCTGTTCGACCGGGGGCGAGCGGTGTGCGACGGCGTGTCGGGTAGACTGCGCTACGAGCTCCGGGCCACCTGGCTGGGCGGCACCCGAATCCTGGAACGCCTCCGGACCTGCGGCTTCGACGTGTTCACCCGCCGCCCGTCGCTCGGGCCGACGGACTGGGCATCCATCGGGTGGCACGCCCTGACATGGCGGCCGTGACGAACCCTGACTCCTGACTCCTGACTCCTGACTCCTAACTCCTGTCTCCTGTCTCCTGTTCCTTGTGTCCCGCGACACCTCGTTCTCCTATTCGTTTCTGGTGCTGCCGGCCGAGCAGCGACGCGCCGTGGGTGTCGTGTGGGACTTCTGCCGTGCCGTGGATGATTCGGTGGACGAAGAGCCGGACCGCGCCCGCGCGTCGGCGCGCGTCGCCGAATGGCGCGAGGAGGTGGCGCGTGTGTTCGACGGCCGCACGCCGGCCAGCGACCAGGGGCAGCATCTGCAGCCGTGGGTGGAGCAGTTCTCGCTCTCACGGGAGCCGTTCGACGCCCTGGTCGACGGCGTCGAGATGGACCTCCATCGCCAGCGCTACGAGACGTTCGGCGAGCTCGTGGAGTACTGCCAGCGCGTGGCGTCGGCGGTCGGCCTGATGTGCGTGGAGATCTTCGGCTGTCGTGGCCCGGAGGCCCGCGAGTACGCGATCAACCTCGGACTGGCGCTGCAGATCACCAACATCATCCGCGACGTGAAGGACGACTGGGCGAAGGGACGGGTCTACTTGCCGGTCGAGGACCTGCGGCGGTTCGGCTGCAGCGACACCGACCTGGCCGACCGACGGCCCACAAAGGCCGTGCGCGCGCTGCTCAGATTCGAGTGTGCGCGCGCTCGTGAGTTCTACGAGCGGGCAGCCGCCGCGCTGCCGCCGGCGTGCGCCCGCGCGCTGGTGGCAGCGGAGATCATGGGCGGCATCTACTTCGAGATCCTGCGACGCATCGAAGCGCGCGACTACGACGTGTTCACCACGCGCGTGCGTGTCCCCAAGCCCGTGCGCGCGGTCATCGCCCTCGGCGTCTGGACGCGCAGCTCGCTCGGTTTCAGCGGCATGCGCCTGGGCCCGGCGCCTCACGCGTGAGCCCCGACGTCATCGTGGTCGGCGCGGGCTGTGCGGGGCTGGCCGCCGCGACGGCGCTCGCCGAGCGGGGCGCTCGCGTGCTCGTGCTCGAGGCGCGGCCCATCCTGGGAGGACGTGCCTCGGCGGTTCGTGACGCCGCGACGGGCGAGACGCTCGACAACGGCCAGCACGTCCTGATGGGGTGCTACGACGGCACGCTGGCGTTTCTCGATCGCCTCGGCTGCTCCGATCGCGTCCGGCGGCAGACCGGGCTCTCGGTGACGATGACGGAGGTGAGTGGCCGGCGGTCGACACTGCGCCTGCCGCCGCTGCCCGCGCCGCTCCACCTCCTGGCCGGCGTGCTCGCCTGGGACGCGCTCTCGTGGCGCGAGAAGATCTCCGTGCTGGGGGTGGGCGCGGTTGTCGCAGGCGGCAGGCGAGACGACGCCCGCCCGCCCCTCACCGTGCGCGAGTGGCTCGTACAGCACGCCCAGGCCCCGCGGCTCATCGAGCTGTTCTGGGAGCCGCTGGCGCTGGCAGCCTTGAACCAATCGATCGACCAGGCCGCCGTGGACACGTTCCTCGAAGTCATGCGGCGGATGTTCGGCCCGGAGGCCGACCGCGCCTCGCTGGTGGTGCCGGCGGTGCCTCTCGACGAGCTCTACGCCGAGCCGGCGCGCGAGTGGCTGCACGCGCGCGGTTCGGAGGTTCGCACCCGAGCGCCGGCGCGCGTCGTGTTCGACGGCGACCGTCTCGCCGGCGTGGAGGTGCGCGGGGCGCGTGTCTCGGCGCCCATCGTGATCTGCGCGGCACCGTGGTTCAGCTACCGGCAGGTGTTCGCGGGTGCGCCGCCGTGCCTGGACGACCTGCTCGCCCGGGCCGCGGGCACGGGCAGCTCGCCGATCGTGACCGTCAATCTCTGGTACGACCGGCCGGTGATGGACGAGATGCTCGTGGGGCTCCCGGGCCGGGTGTTCCAGTGGGTGTTCGACAAGGGGCTCGTGTTCGGCCGGGAGCGGTCGCATCTGTCACTTGTGGCGAGCGGTGCGGCGGAGGTCGTCACCTCCAGCAACGACGAGCTCGTCGCGATTGGACGGCGCGAGGTGACCGAGGGCATCCCTGGTGTCCGTGAGGCCCGGCTGCTTCACGCCTCGGCCGTGCGCGAGCGCCACGCCACATTCTCGCTGGCGCCAGGCCAGCCCGCGAGGCCCGGGACGCGCACACCGGTCGAGGGGCTGCTGCTCGCGGGCGACTGGGTGGACACGGGCCTGCCCGCGACCATCGAGAGCGGCGTGGTGTCGGGCCACTGGGCGGCGTGGCATGTGGTTGGACACGCCAGCAGTCCGAAGTGAGAAGTGAGAAGTGAGAAAGCGCTTGCCACGCACCCTCAACGGCGCGCGATAGCAGCACCCCGTTCCGAGGGCCCCGAGATGCCGAGCCGCTGGCTCCCGGTGCTGGCGGGCACCGCCACGTCGCCACGTGGATCGAAGGCCACCACGCTGTTGCCACCCGGCGACGGCTGAGGGACGTACACCTCGATCGTGGTTCTGCTGTATCCCTCAGGCAGATACCGGACGAACGCCCCGCTCGGGTGTGCGGACCACCGGCCCCGGGGAATCACCGGCCCATTCCGCGGTGGCACACCGCTCCGGACAGCCAATCGCTCGATCTCCGCGAATCCCGCGTTGGGGTCGCTGATGAGCGTGCGGAGCCTGGCGTGCAGGTCCACCCACCCGCTCACGGCCGGTGGCACGGGCGCCAGGGCGCGTGCCCGCTCGACCAGCTCATGGATGTCGTTGGCGGCGAGCGAGGCGATGTCCTGTGGGCTGAGGAGCGCCTCAGCGGCCCGCCGCGTTGCGCCAGGCAGTTCCCTGACCGACATGTCGGCTTCGATTGCCCAGAGGAGCCGCTGCACGTCGGATTGCGCGATGTCGGGGTGATCCGGAGCGGCGCGCAGGATCGTCCGGATGATGTCGGCACGCGATCCCTTCAGCGGCGCGTACAGGTAGCCGCTCCCCTTGGAGGGCCCATAGGTGCCCGCATGCAGGCAGAACGACTGCACGGTGGCGCCGTAGCCTCCGGGCGCGAGCAGGTACGCGCCGTCAGGCTCTGTCGGCTGTGCGGTCAGGGGGCGCAAGGCTCCTGGCTCGAAGTCGTCGGGCAGATGGACCGTGGTGTCGGCGTCGGCGAAGCTGGTCGTCACCGCCGGCTGGCCGAACTGGGCGCTGGCCGGCTGAAGGGCGAGCACGACGGCGAGCAGGGACCCGAGGGCGAGTCGGCGCATGTGGTGGCCTCCAGCGGCTGGAGCAGCCGGCTGCAAAAGCCGGGCCTTCGGTCATTGCGCCTTTTTTCCTTGCCTGCGCGGCAGGCTGTCCTGCCGATGGGACACACCGTCCCTCAGCCCATCATGTTCCTGAGCGCTGAGGCCAGCATCGTCAGCCCGGCGAAGACGAGGATCCAGAGCACGCCGTTCCTGAAGGCGACGGGGCTCATGCCGAGGTAGATCTTCGAGCCCCAGATCGACGGCAGCACGAGCGAGGCGGCCACCACACCCATCTGCGGCAGGTGCTCGGCCCGTGCGCGGCCAGACCACACGAGCGAGGCCATGGTGGCGGCCAGCACGACGAGGTTGAAGTTCTGCAGGACCGCGCGGTGCGCGTCCTTGGTGTAGCCCCGGAGAGTGGCCCACAGGGCTGGCGCCAGGCCACTGAAGCCGCTGAGGGGCGCCATGACACCACCGAGCAGCCCGACAGCCGCATCGGCCACCCGGCCGCCATGGGTGATGCTGGGCAGCCGCTTCGTGGCCAGCATGGCCGTGCAGCACACGACCAGCATCCCGCCGAGCACGATCTTGAAGCGGTTCGCATCGAGCATCGGCAACAACCGCGTACCGATGGGGATGCCCACCGCGCTCCCCACCAGGAACGGCCACAGCAGGGAGACATGCCAACCGCGGCGCACACGAATCACGGAGATGATCTGTCCCGTGAGGCCGCCGAACACCGCCATCACCGCGGCCAGCTGGGGCTCGACGCCCCACACCCAGATCGACATGGCCACCATCGCGAAGGCAAACCCCGAGATGCCTTGAACGAGGCCCGCGATCGCCGCGCCTCCCGCCAACACCCAGATCTCTGTCATCGATGCGTCCGTTCCCCAGGCGACAGACCGCCTGGATCCTGTTGAGTGTACGTCGGTTCGGCGCGAACCGTGAAGGATGCCAGCATGTCGCCGCTGGACGGCTGGATGGCGAGTGCGTCAAGATGACGCGCTAGGCAACGCCCGTGGCCGGTGCGGGCCGCCACGGCCTTCGAACAGGAGTCACCCCATGTCGTTCTCGGACAAAGAGTGGTTTCGGCTTCCGTTTCCCGCCGCCGCGCCCAGGCTCATCGAGATCCGCAACGAGCTGCGGGCGAAGAACCTGCACGATACCGAGGAGCCGCCCCTCGAGAAGTCCGAGGGACCGGTTGCGCCAGAGGCCCGTGCGTTCAGGACCAATGACGGCACGTACAACGACCTGGCGTGCCCACGCATGGGGAGCGCCGGCACCCGCTTCGGGCGCAACGTCCCGCTGGACCAGACGTTTCCCGACCTGCCCAACCTGCTGACGCCGAATCCGAGGACCGTCAGCCTGGAGTTGCTCACCCGCACGAAGTTCCAGCCGGCGGAAATCGTCAACGTGCTGGCGGCCGCGTGGATCCAGTTCCAGGTTCACGACTGGTTCATGCACAAGAAGGGCGCGTGGTCCCAGACGCACACGATTCCACTCGCGGACGGCGACAGCTGGCCCGATCGCCCCATGCGGGTGCCCGTGACGCCGCCCGACCCGTCCAAGGTGGATCACTCGACGCACCCACCCGCGTACGCCAACGAGAACTCGCACTGGTGGGACGGATCGCAGGTGTACGGCTCCACGACGGCGATCCAGGCGACCGTCCGCGCGGGCCGCGACGGCAAGGTGATCCTCGGCACGGACGGACGCCTGAAGGTGGATCCGGCAACGGGGCTCGAGATCACGGGCTTCACCGAGAACCTGTGGGTCGGCCTGAGCCTGCTGCACGCGCTCTTCGCGGCGGAGCACAACGCCATCTGCGACCGCCTGAAGCGCGAGTTCCCCGGGTGGGACGACGAGCGGCTGTTCCAGCAGGCACGGCTGATCAACGCCGCGCTGATGGCGAAGATTCACACCGTGGAGTGGACGCCCGCGATCCTGCCGCACGAGGTCACGGCGGCCGCGCTGAGGACCAACTGGCACGGCCTGCTGGGCGACCTGCAGAAGCTGGTCCCCGGTCTCAACGACAACGAGCTGCTCGGCGGCATTCCCGGCTCCCCGACCGATCACCACACCGCGCCGTACTCACTCACCGAAGAGTTCGTGGCCGTCTACCGCATGCATTCGCTGATGCCCGACGATTTCACGATCCGTTCGGCGAACAACCACGCGGTGCTCGGCGAGTTCGAGCTGCCGGACATGTCAGGTGCCCGCGGGCGCACCGTCTACGAGCGGTTCAGCCCGGCCGACCTGTTCTATTCGCTCGGCGTGTCGCACCCCGGCGCGCTGCGGCTCTTCAACTACCCGAAGCACCTCCAGAACCTCCTCAACGACAAGGGTGAGCGGTTCGACCTGGCCGCGGTCGACATCCTGCGCGACCGGGAGCGAGGGGTGCCCCGCTACAACAGGTTCCGCCGCCTGCTCCACAAGCCGCCGGTCACCTCGTTCGAGGAGCTCTCCGACATTCCCGAGGTGGTGGCCGCCATCAGGCGCGTCTACGACAACGACCTCGAGAAGGTGGATCTGCTCGTCGGCCTCATGGCGGAGCCGTTGCCGGCGGGCTTCGGCTTCAGCGAGACAGCGTTCCGCGTGTTTATCTTGATGGCCTCGCGGCGCCTGAAGAGCGACCGGTTCCTCTCGAAGGACTACCGGCCGGAGGTGTACACGAAGACCGGGATCGACTGGGTGGAGCAGACCAGCATGATCGACGTGCTGAAGCGGCACGTCCCGGCGGTTGCGCCGGCCCTGAAGGGCGTGAAGAACGCGTTCCAGCCCTGGAGCAGAGTCGGCTGATTCGGGAAGCCGGGCTGGTCACGGGATGCCAGTATCAGTATTGCTGCGCTACCAGGAACTGGCGCTGAAGGGCAGGAACCGTCCGTGGTTCCAGCGTCACCTCATCCAGCACCTGCGGCGTGCGCTGGCGGGGCTGGGCGTGCGCGAGGTGCGCGTGCCGATGGGGCGCATCGAGCTGGTGCTCGGCCGAGAGGCGACGGCCGACGAGGTGGGAGCGCGGCTGCGCTACGTATTCGGACTGGCCAACTTCTCGGTGGCGACGAGCGTGGCGCCCGAGTACGACGCGCTCGAGGCGGCGATCCTGCGAGACCTGCCGGCCCGCCGGCCCGCCAGCTTCCGCGTCAAGGTGCGGCGGGCGGACAAGCGGTTTCCGATCCCGTCGCCCGAGCTCGAGCGGAGGCTGGGTGCGCGGATCGTGGACGTCCGGGGATGGGCCGTGGACCTGCACGACCCCGCCCTGACGGTCGGCGTGGAGATCCTGCCGGGTGAGGCCTTCTACCATTTCGGCAAGGAGCCTGGCGCGGGTGGGTTGCCGACCGGCACGGGCGGGCGCCTGGTGGCGTTGCTGTCGGGCGGCATCGATTCGCCCGTCGCCGCCTGGCGCATGATGCGCCGGGGCTGCACGCTGACCTTCGTCCACTTCCACGGCGCCCCGTTCCACTCGCGCGCATCGCAGGACAAGGCACGGCAACTCGTGCACCATCTCTGCCGCTTCCAGTTGCAGGCGAAGCTGTATCTCGTCCCCTTTGGCGAAATCCAGCGCCAGGTGACGCTCACCGTGCCAAGCGCCCTTCGCACGGTGGTCTATCGCCGCCTGATGCTCCGCATCGCCGAGCGCGTGGCCGAACGCATCGGTGCGCACGGGTTGATCACGGGCGACGTCGTCGGGCAGGTGGCGTCGCAGACGCTCGAGAACATGGCGGCCGCCAGCGCCGGCGTCCAGCTGCCGATCTTCCGCCCGCTCGTCGGGATGGACAAGGACGAGATCACGCGCCAGGCCGAGCGCCTCGGCACCTACGATATCTCCATCCAGCCGGACGAGGACTGCTGCACGCTGTTCACGCCACGCCATCCAATCACGCGCGCCCGGCTCGACGAGATCGACGCCGCAGAGCGCAGCCTTCCGACGGACGAGATCATCGACACCGCCCTGCGCCAGTCGGTGGTAGAGCGCTTTCTCTGGCCGACGGCCGCATCCGCGACGGCGGTCGGCCAGGCTGCTGAAGAACGCAGCCTGAAGTGAGCAGTGAGAAGTGAGAGGCACGAAGAAGTCCCTTCCTACTTCCTATTTCCTGCTTCCTGCTTCCTGTCTCCTATCTCCTATCTCCTATCTCCTATCTCCTATCTCCTCGACCCGCGCCTGCCCCGTCAGGAGCAGCGTCCGCGATTCGAGCCCCGCGGCCTCGATCGCGCGAGGCAGCCACGTGCGGGAATTGCCGACCGGGTAGTCCTTGAACACGTCGACCGCGATCAGACGTGCGGGTGGCCTCCCATCGGGGCGTGGCGCGAGGAGATCGGCCGGGCTGAAAGCGGCACGTGAGCCGGCATAGACGCCCACGCCCGTCGAACCCCGCATCACCACGAACCGCTCGCGCACGTAGTCGTCGAGCGCCAGCCACGCGTCCACGCGCCCCACGAGCAGCAGGCACGCGAGCTCGTCCGTGCAGGCCACGACGTCGGTGGGCCGCAACGCGTCGCGAATTGTGCCGATCCCCTCGATGTTGATCGTCGGACGCGCGGCGGCCAGGCGATCGGGCAGCGACCCCGTCCCACGCCACTGATCCGCGACGACCACGAGGGCAACCCCGGCCAGTGCGGCCCGGATCAGCTGGCCGCGGCGGCCAGGCCAGAGGGCGGCCCCGTGCTGGCCAATGGCGACGAGGTCCACGCCGATGGCGACGAGCAGGCACACCGTCGGCATCAGGAGGTAATTGATCGTGATGCCGGACTCGATGATGCCGAACCACAGGCCCCAGCCCACCCATCCGAGATGTGGGGCCCGCTCGCCGGCGGGCCATTCACCTCCGGCCCCGCAGAGCCGCAGGACGAGGAGGACCAGCGCGGTCCCGACCATCACGGGGTGTCCGGCGGCCATGTGCCAGAACATGTCCAGCGGGTAGACCAACGGGCCCACGGCCCCGGCGAGCGCCACTTCGACCGCCAGCACGACCACAGCGGAGCCGATCGCGAGCCGCAGGATCACACCTGCCCTTGCGGGGATCATCAGCGCGCCAACCACGAGGGCCGAGAGCACGACGCCGACCGGCGTGCCTTGTGGGCGCTCGAAGAGGTTGAGTACCTGCCAGAGGAAGAAGCGCTGGATCATCGTGCCGCCGCCCTCGCGCGCGGGCATCACGAAGTGCAGGGCCATCAGCACCGCTTGTGCCGCGACGAGCCCGGCCCCGATGGCGAGGCCCGCGGCGGCCCACCGGCGCATGCGCTCCCGCGGGTGTCGCTCGAGCCACGCCACCAGCAGGCCCACCGCCGGGACGGCCATCAGCGTGAACGCGAGCTCGTGCGTGAGGCGGGACAGAAAGGCGAGGAGGCCGACCAGCAGCCCCATCCGGGCGAGACCCACCGAAGCGGGCTCTCCGTCACGGGGCCCGTGGCGGGCGAGCAGGACGAGGACCGCCACGCCCGAGATCAGGAAGGGCGCATAGAATCGCCCGGTGGTGGCCGCGGCCCAGAAGGGCACGGAGGCGGCGACCAGGATCGCGGCCACGACCCCCGCGGCTGGAGACGCGACTCCTCGGATCAGCGAGTAGCCCAGCACGAGCACGCCCGCGCTCGATAGCAGGCTCACGACACGGAACGCCCGCAGCTCGTCGCCCGTCAGCGATGCCGCGAGCCACGACACGTACGAATAGAGAAGCCCGCGGTCGTAGAGCAGCCCGGACGGGAGCAGCGGCAGGCCGTGTGCGTGGATGCCGCGCACGGCGAAGAGGGTGAATTCCTCGTCCGGCGTGTAGCCCTGGCGGGACAGGGCAGGCGCGCCGGCCGCGACGACCACCGCCGCGAGGGCGACGATGACGCGGAGGCCGGCGCCGGAGCTCACGCCACCGTGACGGATTTGTCCAGATAGACGTCCTGGATGGCGTTCAACAGGGCGACCCCCTCGGCCATCGGCCGCTGGAACGCCTTGCGCCCGGAGATGAGGCCCATCCCGCCGGCGCGCTTGTTGATCACCGACGTCTTGACGGCGTCCTTCAGGTCGCTCTCGCCAGCCGAGGCGCCGCCGGAGTTGATCAGCCCGGCGCGGCCCATGTAGCAGTTGGCCACCTGGTAGCGCGTCATGTCGATCGGGTGGCCGCTCGACAGCTCCGAGTAGACCTTCTTGTGCGTCTTCCCGAAGTTGAGCGCCGTGTAGCCGCCGTTGGTCTCGGGCAGCTTCTGCTTGATGATGTCGGCCTGGATCGTCACGCCCAGGTGGTTGGCCTGTCCCGTGAGGTCCGCCGCCAGGTGATAGTCGACGTCCTTCGTCTTGAAGGCGGAGTTGCGCGTGTAGCACCACAGCACCGTGAACATGCCCAGCTCGTGCGCGTGCTGGAACATCTCCGTCACTTCCTGGAGCTGCCGCTTGGACTCCTCGGAGCCGAAGTAGATGGTGGCCCCGACGCCCATCGCGCCCATGTCGAAGGCCTGCTTCACGCTGGCGAACTTAATCTGATCGTACGAGTTCGGGTACGACAGGAACTCGTTGTGGTTCACCTTCAGCATGAAGGGAATCCGGTGCGCGTACTTGCGCGCCACCATGCCCAGCACGCCGAGCGTGGAGGCCACGCAGTTGCACCCGCCGTCGATGGCCAGCTTGACGATGTTCTCGGGGTCGAAATAGGCCGGGTTGGGCGCGAACGACGCGCCGGCCGAGTGCTCGATGCCCTGGTCCACCGGGAGGATCGAGACGTACCCGGTGCCGCCCAGGCGGCCGTGATCGAAGAGCGACTGGAGGCTGGCCAGTACCCGGATGGGGCGATCCGAGGCCAGGTGGAGGCGTTCGACGAAGTCGGGCCCCGGCAGGTGCAGGCTCTCCTTCGGGATGGTCTGACAGCGGTGATCGAGCAGCGCACGCGCGTCTGCCCCGAGGATGTGTTCGATGGTCTGCACGCCGCCGATTTTAGCATTCGGTTGCCGTTCGGCGCCGATGCGGTACCGTTCGTCCCTGCGCCAATCCAAAAATATGAACACAGCAAACCAACCGTTGGTACCCCGCCTAGGGACGAGGTGGCTCGTCTGTCATTTTCTTGAGGAAAAGCGTCCCGGCTGAATGGCACAGCAATTTCTTCCCGAACGACCGTTATCTTCCATCTCAAAACAGGAGGGATGCCAATGAGGAAGTTGATAGCGGCGGCGCTGGTCGCCTTCGGGCTGTCCATGGCCGGGCCCGTATCAGCCCAGGAGACCACCGGGACGCTCACAGGCAGGCTGCAGGACGCGCAGGGGCTCGCCCTGCCCGGCGTGACCATCACGGTGACCGGCGGCCAGGGGGTCAAGACCGCCGTGTCCGACGCGGACGGGACGTTCCGGGTACCGTTCCTGGTGCCGGGCAGCTACGACGTTCGCGCCGAACTGCAGGGGTTCAAGACGGTTGAGCAACAGGCCGTGACCGTCAGCCTCGGCCAGACCACGAATGTGACCTTGCAGCTCGAAGTGGGCGGGCTCTCCGAAGTCGTGCAGGTCACGGGCACGACGGTGGTCGTCGATACGACGTCGGCGACAACGGGGGCGGTGATCAGCGCGGAGTTGCTGCAACGCGTGCCGGTGGGACGTCGCTTTACGGATGCCTTGTACCTGGCCCCGGGCGTGAGCAGCAGCGGCGCCGCAGGGACTGCCAATCCATCGGTGTCCGGTTCAACCGGCCTCGACAACCTCTACGTCGTCGACGGCGTGAACATCACGAACACCGGCTACGGGGCCGTTGGCTCCTACTCGATCGTGTTCGGCTCGCTGGGCACCGGCACGCCCTTCGACTTCGTCCAGGAGGTCCAGGTGAAGACGGCCGGCTACGAGGCGGAGTTCGGCCAGTCGATGGGCGGCGTGGTCAACGTCGTCACCAAGAGCGGCACAAACGACCTGCGCGGGTCGGTGTTCGGCTACTTCCAACCGGCCGAGCTCGAGGCAGCCTACAAGATCTACGAGTCGCCGAACGGGACGGTGAACACCGTCGGCCAGGGCCGTACGGACACCGGCATCGAGGGTGGGTTCCCGGTCGTCCGGAACAAGCTGTTCTTCTTCGGGGCGATCAATCCGGCCTGGGAGACGCGCACGTTCACCGCGCCGGAGGGCTTCCCTCTCCGCAGCCTGGGGGAAGTGGATCGCGACCGGATGCTGACGTCCTACTCGGCGAAGGCCACGTACCAGCTCGCGCCGAGCCACCGCTTCGATGCGTCGTTCTTCGGCGATCCCGCGACTGGCGACATGGGACCGCAGCGGACCTCCGCGCTCACGGTGAACGACACGTCCTCGTTCAGCGAGATCGAGTACGGCGGCCACAACCAGACGGTCCGGTACGACGGCGTCATGAGCCCGAACTGGCTGCTCGAAGGCAGTTTCGCGCGTGCGTACAACCGCATCGCCGAGACGCCGAGTGTCGACGAATGGCGTGTCACCGACACCACCGTCGTGCCCCAGCGGATCAGCGGTGGCATCGGGTTCTACGAGAAGGGCAACAAGGGCACCAACATCCAGTACGCGGCGAAGACGACCTACATCGCCGGTGATCACCAGATCAAGGGTGGCTTCCTGTTCGAGGACGTCGAGTATTCGAACATCAACCAGCGCACGGGCCCGACGTTCACGGCACCCGACGGCCGCCAGACCGCCACGGGCGCGCAGATCAACATCGTGGCCGACCCGACCTTCGGGCGGATCTATCGCGTGACGCGCGCGAACTTCAACAGCGAGCGCCTCACGACCCAGAACTACTGGTCCTTCTTCGCCCAGGACACCTGGCGCGCGGGGGAGCGGCTGACGGTCAACGCGGGCATCCGGTACGAGGAGCAGACGCTGATCGGCACCATCCAGCAGCTCACGACGCTGCAGGGGAACACCATCGACAACTTCTCCCTGTCCGGCAACTGGGCGCCGCGCCTCGGCGTGGTGTACGACGTGATGGGGAACGGGCGCAGCAAGCTGTACGGGAACTACGGTCGCTTCTTCGCGCGCATCCCGAACGATCTGGCCGCGCGCGCGCTGTCGGCCGACGACGGCGTGAGCCGCATCGACTATTTCGATGCGAACCTCACGCAGCCGATTCCGAACGGTGTCCTGGCCGGCGGGCAGACCAACCACTACGTGGCGGCCGGTGTGGGCGCCGACCAGATCGATGAGAACGCCAAGCTGTCCTTCAAGGACGAGTTCGTGGCGGGTTTCGAGTACGAGGCCTGGCCGAACATCAACCTCGGCGTGCGCTACATCCGCCGCTGGATCGGCCGCGTGCTCGAGGACGTGGCGGACGCGCCGGTCGTGGCGTACGACCTCGGCCTGCCGGGCCTGAGCAGTGTCGAGTACATCCTGACGAACCCCGATTCGAGCTTCCCGACACGCTACCCGGAGCTGGGCGCCAGCTTCGAGGATCCCGAGCACACCTACAACGCCCTGGAGTTCACGGCCGATCGGCGCTTCAGCAACAACTGGTCGCTGCTGGGCAGCTACCGGTGGTCGCGGCTGCACGGGTCGTTCGAGGGCTTCTTCCGTGAGGACAACGGACAGTCGGATCCCGGGATCACGTCGCTGTACGACTTCCCGACCAACGATCCGTCGTACACGGCCATCGGCGGGCCGCTGTTCGGGTACCAGGGCGACATCCGGTATCTCGGCGCGCTGGGCGCCGGGCCGCTGCCGCTGGACCGCCCGCACCAGTTCAAGATCGCCGGCAACCGGGCATTCAACAGCGGTCTGGCACTGGGCGCGGTCCTGCAGATGGGCTCGGGCAAGCCGCTCACCGCACTCGAAGGCCTGTCGGCCTACGGGAACACCGGTGAAGTGCCGCTGACCCCGCGTGGCGAGGGCTTCGACACCATCGACGGGTTCGCGGAGCGGACGCCCTTCGAGTTCCAGCTGGACATGCAGGCCTCGTACGCCCTGACCGTGGGCAGCGACCGCCTCACGCTGCTGGCAGACGTGTTCAACCTCTTCAACCTGCGTCGTACGATCGACTACAACAGCAACGTGGACTTCCCGGTGTTCGGAGTGGAGAACCCGAACTTCGGCACGCCCACGTCGGCCAACGTGGCCGGTCAGCAGTTCCAGCGGCCGTTCCAGCTCCGGCTGGGCGTGCGCTACGCGTTCTGATCATCGCCTGCCGGCGGGATGCGGTCCGGATCCGCGTCCTGCCGGCGTCGGCTATCGCCTGCCAGCACCCATCATGGCGTCCCGGAACCCCAGGCCCGAGGCGCGCCACATCTTGAGGGCCTCGAACACGACGACCGTCGTGAACGTGACGGCGAACCAGAGGAAGACCTCTTCGATTGGCAGGTCGGACCAGGCGCCGATCGTCAGTCCCATCATCATCCGCGGCTGAAAGCCCCACCATCCGTACGGAAGCGCCAGGGTCACCTCCCACAGGAGGCTGATGAGGACCACCACGAACGACGTCAGGCTGAAGGCGCGCCAGTTGATGAACGGCCGCACCGACCGGAACAGGCCGGCGGCGGGCACGAACGCCACGCTCAGCAGGAAAGCGAAGTACCCCGGAAAGCCCTCCGGGTCCTCTGCCAGGAGCTTTTTGAAGGCGACGGCCGCGACGAGCAGGGCCGCGCCCAGCGCGATGGCGCCCGGCTGGAACGACAGGAGCGGTCCCATGCCCCGCGTCGCGCCCGCGTAGTCGGGGACGTTGTAGGCCTCGAGCCAGAACTCGTCGTTCCAGATGTAGAACAGCAGGATGAACAGGAAGCCCGACAGGTAGAAGACGAATTCCTCGACGGGCAGCGGCCCACCGACGCCGGGCACCGTCAGGCCGATCGTCGCGCCCCGGTTCGGAAACGCGAAGAAGGCGTGGCCGAGCAGGATGTCGAGCACGAACCCGACGGGCGCCAGGATCCCGATCGTCGTCCAGTACGCCGTGCGCTGGAAGGTGAACTGCGGGTTCCGGGCGAACCACCAGGCGATGACCGCCAGGGGGAACACGAACAGCAGGAGGCTCCACGTGTAGCCACGCGGGGTCGGGTCATCGGACGGGACCTCCAGCGTGCCCGGGACGAGCACCGTCCGGAGTGTCAACGCCGCCGGGACCGCCAGCATGGCGACCATCAACGGTACGACGCGAGCGAGCGGATCCGGCCGAGAGGGACACATCGCACCGACGTCCTGCGGTGCCCACACACTACCACCGCTCGGCCGCGGTCTGCCTACTTCGGTGCCGGAATGGGCTTCCCGGCCAGGTCGACGAACGTGACGTTGGTGAAGGCCGTGAGCTGGTCCTTGACCTTGGCGTAGTCGCCGACGATGACCACCACGGAATCCTGTGAGCCGAGGAGCATTTCGGCACCCGTCTTCACGGCCTCCGCGGAGGGCTGTGAGATCCGGCGCTGGAAGGTCTCGGGGTAGTCACCGGGCAGCCCGAAGCCGTTCACGGTGTTGATCGTGCCCGCGAAGCCGCCCTGGGTGGCGTTCTGCAGCAGGAACACGCCGCGCGAGTACTGCTTGGCATCCGACAGCTCCTCGGCATCGGGCCCGCCTGCGCGCAGCTTGTCGATCTCGGCGTAGATCTCCGCGATCGTGGCGCCCGTCACCTCGTTGCGGACGTCGGCCACGGCCCGGTAGAGACCGCCCGCGGCCATGGCCTGGAACACCGACTGCGGCGAGTAGGTGTAGCCCTTCTCCTCTCGGATGTTGCGGACGAGCCGCGAGTCGAACGCGGCGCCGTAGATCTGATTCGCGAGCTGCAGCGTGTACCAGCGGTCGTCGTCTCGACGCAGCGAGAAATTGCCGACCGAGATGGAGGACTGGACACTGTTGGGGCGCTGGACGAAGACGAGGCGCCGTCCACTCAGTGACGGCAGGGCCGGCATCTTCGCGGCCGGCACCGTCCCTCGTGCCCATCCGCCAAAGGCCTTCTCCGCGGCCGCGAACACCTCGTCTGGCGCGGTGCTGCCCACGACGACCAGGAACGCATGGTTGGGGCGGTAATAGGTGGCGTGGTACTCGACGAGCGCGGCGCGGTCGATGGCCGGCAGCGTCTCTGGCGTGACGCCGGTGCGTGCGTACGGGTGGTCACCGAAGAGCGATTGCCGGAACAGCTTGTTGGCCACGAACTGTGGCGAGGCCATCTGCGCCTGGAGCTGCTGGGCAGTGTTGGCCTTGATGAGGTCCACCTCGGCCTGCGGGAAGGTGGGGTTGCGCACCACGTCGGCCAGCAGGGCCAGCATCTGCGGCAGCGTGTCCGACAGGCCGCGCATCTGGAAGGACGTGGAATCCTGCCCCGCAGCGCCCGAGAGCGACGCGCCCATCGCGAACACGTCGCGCTTCAGCTGCTCGCTCGACCGGGTGGTGGTGCCCTCCTGGGCGGCTTCGGCCACCACCTGGGCCAATCCGGCCCTGGCCGGCGGATCGACGGCCAGCCCCGCCTTGACGGTGAGGATCACCGACGCCTTCGGAATCGTGCCGTAGCGGACCGCGATGACGCGCAGGCCGTTGGCGAGCGTCCGCTCCACCCGCGGCGGCGGCGTGAACGGACGCTCGGGCCCCACCTCGGGCTTTGGCAGGGCCTGGGCGGCCGCAGCGCCGCACGCCCCGACCACCGCGGCCAGTGCGAGGAAGGGCACGTCTCGAAGGGAACGGCGGCTCATTGGTCACCTCCCTGCGACGGCGCCGTCGCCGGCCGGCTGTCGATGCTCGTGCGGTTGGCCGGCACCAGCCATCGCGCGGCCGCGGCCTTCACGTCGTCCACCGTGACCTTCTCCAGTTCGTCGAGGATGGTGTTGACGCGCCCCGGGTCGTCGTCGAACAGTGCGAACACCCCCAGCAGATTGGCCCGGCCGAAGCGCGGCATCATGCCCCCGTCCAGCTCGTCGAGGAACGACGACCGGAGGGTGGTCTTGGCCTGCTGGAGCTCGGCGGCCGAGATGCCCTGCTCCCGCACGTCGGCGAGCACCTTCTCGATGGCGGTCATCACCTGATCGGCGGTCTTGTCGTTCAGGTAGTCCACGCGCATCGTGTAGAGCATGGGGCCTTTCATGTCCCAGTTGCTGCCCAGGAAGTTGAAGCCGCCGACGCTGGACACGGCGAGCCGCTCGTCGCGGACGAGCTTGCGGTGCATGCGCGCGCTGTCGTCGCTGTTGAGCAGCGGGTCGAGCACGCTGAGGGCGAAGAAGTCCTTCGTCATCCGGGGCGGCAGGTGCCACGCCACGGCCAGCGCGGGGGTCCGGGCGAGCGTGTCCTGGCGTGTGAACTGCTTCGGGGCGGTCTGCGCGGGCTCGGAGATGTCCGCGGGCGGCGGCAGGCTCTGCCGTGGAATCGGGCCGAAGTACCGCTCGGCCAGTTTCCGGACGTCGGCGGCCGTCGTGTCACCGACGACGACGAGCACGGCGTTGTTCGGGGCGTAGTAGGTCTTGAAGAAGCTCCGCACGTCGTCGAGCGTGGCCGCCTCGAGGTCGGAGAGGTCGCCGTAGAAGTTGTGGGCGTTGTGCCAGTTGGTGTTGGCCCGTCCCCAGATCTCGATCCACTCGAAGCCCCCGTGCGGCTGGTTCAGCACGTTGACGCGGACTTCCTCGCTGACGACGTTCTGCTGGTTCTTGAGGTTCTCGGCGCTGACGTCGAGGGACCGCATCCGATCGGCCTCGAGCCAGATGGCACGCTCGAGCGCGTTGACCGGGAGAGCCTGGAAATAGTTGGTGTAATCGAAGCGCGTCGAGCCGTTGACGATGCCGCCGGCTTCCTGCATCAGGGAGACGTGCTCCATCTTCTTCACCTGCGCCGAGCCCTGGAACATCATGTGCTCGAAGAGGTGCGCGAAGCCGGTTCGCCCCTTCGGCTCCACGCGGAAGCCGATGTTGTAGATCACCTCCACCAGCGCGACCGGTGCGCTATGGTCCTCGCTGACCACCACCTTCAGCCCGTTGGGCAGCGTGAAGTAGTCCACGGGCACCGTGAAGCCCTGAGCCGACGTCGGTGGAGCGGCCATGGCCAGCGCCAGCACGGCCGCCAGCCCGACTTGCCATTTGTGCATCTGGGTCACCCTCTTCTCCGGCCCTCGAGGCCCTCGAGTACGGAACGGATCAGCCCGTATAGACGATGGGCGCCCGCCCGCGGTTTCCCCAATCGTCACCACACCCGTCACACACCGGGCACTCGAAATGGCATAAAATAAGAGGTTCTCCCGGCGCCGAGGCGCCCAACAGGAAAGCGTTCCAGATGATCACGGCCAGCGGTGTGTCGATGCGGTACGGCTCGAAGGTGCTGTTCGAGGAGGTGACCACGACCTTCTCGTCCGGGCGCCGCTACGGGCTGACGGGCCCGAACGGGGCGGGGAAGTCCACTTTCATGAAGCTGCTGACAGGGGAGCTCGAGCCGCAGCGCGGCAGCGTGAGCCGGCCCCGGAAGGTGGGCGTGCTCCGGCAGGATCAGTATGCCTTCGACGCCCACCGCGTCATCGACACCGTGATCATGGGCAACCAGCGGCTGTGGGTCGCGCTCGACGAGCGCGACCGCCTCTACGCCCAGGCCGACCTCTCCAACGAGGACGGCATGCGACTGGGCGAGCTCGAAGGCATCATCGGGGAGGAAGACGGGTACTCGGCCGAGAGCGATGCCGCCACGCTGCTCCAGGGCCTCGACATCCCGGACGCGCTGCACGACCGGCCGATGTCCGAGCTGCAGGGCGGCCAGAAGATGCGCGTCCTGCTCGCGCAGGCGCTCTTCGGCCATCCGGACGCGCTGCTGCTCGACGAGCCGACGAACCACCTCGACCTCGAGTCCATTCACTGGCTCGAACAGTTCCTGATCCGCTATGAAGGCACGCTCGTCGTGATCTCCCACGACCGGCACTTCCTGAACCAGATCTGCACGCACATCGCCGACATCGACTACGAGACGATCATCACCTACACGGGCGGGTACGACGACATGGTCGTCGCCAAGACGCAGATCCGATCGAAGATCGAGGCAGAGAACGCGCAGCGCGAGAAGAAGATCGCGCAGCTGAACGACTTCATCGCGCGTTTCGGCGCCGGCACGCGGGCCAGCCAGACGACCTCGCGGCGCAAGGAGGTCGAGCGCCTGCAGACCACCGAGCTGGCGCGCTCGAACATCCAGCGCCCCTACATCCGCTTCACCATGAAGCGGCCCTCGGGCAAGGTGCCCGTGGCGTGCGAGGGGCTGTCGAAGGCGCACGGCGATCTGCGCGTCATCCCGGACTTCAGCGCCGTGATCAACCGTGGCGAGAAGGTGGTGCTCGTCGGGCGCAACGGCGTCGGGAAGACGACCATGCTGAAGGCGCTGCTGGCGGACGCGCCCGACTTCCCGGGATCGGCCGCGGACCGCGACGCCGGAGTGGTCCGGTGGGGACACGAGGTCTCCATCGGCTACTTCCCCCAGGATCACACCGGGCAGATCGACAGGGGCACGACCGTGGTCGAGTGGCTCCACCGTTACGACCCCGATGCGTCACGGCAGGAGATTCACGGGCTGCTGGGGCAGATGCTGTTCAGCGGAGAAGACGGCTACAAGCCCACGGACGCGCTGTCCGGCGGCGAAACCGCGCGGCTGCTGTTCTGCCGGATCATGCTGCAGAAGCCCAACGTGCTCGTGCTCGACGAGCCCACGAACCACCTGGACCTCGAGTCGATCAACGCGCTGAACGTGGCGCTCCAGAACTTCGAGGGGACCGTCTTCCTCGTGACGCACGACCAGGATCTGCTGGAGGAAGTCGGTACGCGCGTCTGGCAGTTCGACGGCACGTCGGTCAACGACTTCAAGGGCACCTACGAGGAGCTCACCAGCGCGATGGCCTGACCGGTCCGCGTCGTCAGACGTGGACCAGGAACGGAGCGGCGAGCAGGATGAGGCCAATCAGGAGCGTCCACGTCAGGCCGTCGACGAAGTAGGGGAAGGCACACAGGAGGACACCGGCCACGAGCGCGACCGGGTTGTGCGCCTTCCGCCCGTACATGACGTATCCCGTGCCGACGATGCCGAGGAACACCGAGGCGATGAAGGCGTTCACGGGCTGGACCGCGTGGCTCCTGGTCGAGTCTAGCAGTACACTCGCGCCCGTGACGCAGCGAGGCTACGGGGCGGGCAGCGTTCTGCAGGAGGTCCGACCGCGGCCGGTCGCGATCCGGCCTTCACGGCGCCGTGATGGACGTCACCGCGATCGTGCTGGTCGACGCGTCCAGCGTCCCGGTCACCCTCGCCTTCCTGCCCGCGAACGCGTTGGCGGCCTGTTGATCGCTGAGTCGGTATACGTGCGTGTCGTCCACGAGGACGTAGCTCCCGCCGTGTTCCTCGATGCAGGCGCGCGTGCACTCCGCGTCGGTGGGCCCCATGCGCATCGCCTCGTGGCTCATCGCGCACATGTCGTCCGAGACGGTTCCGACGAACCTCTCGTCGCCGGGGGCGGCCCCGAGCGACACGGCGGCGAGCAGGCCTGCGAGCAGCAGCTTCATGTGCGGTCCTTCCATCATCGGGCGAGCGAGCGCCGTCTCTCGGACGCCTGCACCATCAGCAGTTCGCCCACGTTCTCCAGCGTCAGCAGTCCGACGAGGGTGCCGCCGGCCACGACGGGCAGCGCGCGCGACGCGCTGCCTTGCAGCCGCGCGAGCACCGGCTCCAGCGCCTCGTCGGGGTCCGCGGTGGCGGTGCTGCGCTGCATGTGCGCACCCAGGGACGCGTCGCGACCGGCCGCGCCGAGCGCTGCCATGAGGTCGGCCCTGGACAGCGTCCCGGCCAGCGCGCCGCTGCCGGTGATGATCGGAAAGTCCTGCTGCGACCCGGCCAGCAGCAGATCCACCGCGTCGCCGAGCGTCTGGTCGACCGACAGCGTCCGGAACTGCGTGAGCATGGCGCTCCGCACCGGCACCCCGGCCAGCGCGGACTTCACCTCCACCATGCTCGCCTCCTGGCCGGCCCCAATCCACACGAACAGCGCGATGAAGATGAGGACCGGGTTGCCGAAGAGGCCGAGGAAGCCGAAGAGCATGGCCATGCCCTGGCCAATCGACGCCGCCAGCCGCGTGGCCTCGGCGTAGGGCATGCGCGTGGCCAGCAGCGCCCGCAGCGCACGGCCACCGTCCATCGGGAACGCCGGCAGCAGGTTGAAGGCCACGAGGAAGACGTTGGCGGCCATGATGCGCGGGACGAGCCCGCCGGTGGTGATGCCGAGCGTCTCGCCGTCGTGCCATCCCGTTGCCACCAGCCAGCCGTACAGGACCGACGCAATCACCACGTTCACGGCGGGGCCTGCGAGCGCCACCGTCAGCTCCTGGGCGGGCTTGTCGGGCATGCGCTCGAGCCGCGCCAGGCCGCCGATGGGCAGCAGCGTGATGTCCAGCGTCCGGATGCCGTAGCGTCGGGCCGTGAGCGCGTGCCCGTACTCGTGCGCCACGACGCAGCCGAAGAGCGCCAGGATGTAGCCGACCCCCTCGACCACCGCCGAGACGCTGCGGCTCTCGTTCCAGTGCAGCAGCCCGATCCAGCCCACGAGCATGAGGAACGTGGCGTGGATGTAGACGTCGATGCCGGCGATGCGCGCCAGTTTCCAGGACCAGGTCATGGCGTCAGGTACGCGCCGAGCGCCTCGCGCGTGCTCAGGAATGCCAGGTCGTCCCACGGGATCGCCTGTGGCTCGAACCATCGCGCCTCCAGGCCCTCTTCGTCGACCGCCAGCGCTCCGCCCGTGGCCGTGGCGGCATAGACGATGATGATGGGCGTGCGGCCGGCGTAGGAGTAGATGCCGACGAGACGATCGATGCGGATGTCGAGCCCGGCTTCCTCACGGGCCTCGCGGATGGCCGCCAGGGTGACCTCTTCGCCGCGGTCCACGTACCCACCGGGGAACACCCACTTGCCGTAGCCCGGCTCGATGGCGCGCTTGACGAGGACGATCTGTCCGTCGGGGCGGGCGATGATGGTGCCGACCGCGACCTTGGGGTCGAGGTAGAACACGAACCCGCACGTGCCGCTGGTACAGACCAGCCGCGCCGGCTCGCCGACGCGCAGGACGCGCGGCTCGAACGGCGAGCCGCACACCGGGCAGAACCGAAACGTCGTCTCACTCATCGCTGTGGTCGCACCTGCCCGCAC
>Ga0268299_1001134_pt1 | contig 55297 bp, 44 predicted proteins | sample NOBtaG_FD_193484 | JGI IMG/M metagenome (GOLD analysis project Ga0268299, IMG submission 193484) | Activated sludge microbial communities from bioreactor in Nijmegen, Gelderland, Netherland - NOB reactor | ecosystem: Engineered > Bioreactor > Aerobic > Activated sludge | place: Netherlands... | reverse complement strand
CAGCCCCTCGGCGAGAGGCCGTTGACTCCGAGGAAGGTGGGTCCAATTCTGAGGACGACGTTCGATCTTAAGACCTTCACCGGAACTGGAAACTACACAATGGTCGAGCTCGCAAGGTCGCGGCTTGCGGAGTTGGCCCCTCGCTATGGCTTGGTACTCGCAAGTGAATGAGTTGAGATCGATGAGAAGGCCTCAGGCCCGCCAGGCCACGTATGGACGCCTGGCTGAACCTGCTCATTAAGTTAGGTAGTTATTGAGTTAGGAAAGGGAGGCATCGATTATGCGAGCTGGTTCAGTGCAACAGACTTGCCCGCGCGGCAACGTTCACGATCCTATCGACGCTAACTCCGGTGCGCGGCCCAGGCCCGAAGCGCACATGATTCGGAAAACTCGTGGTCGGCCGGAGTCCTCCGCCCGCCTCTTCGTCGAGCAGAATTGCCGCCTGGTGGCGCCCTCTCGCCAGATTCGCGACCTGGTAGCGGTACGGGGCTCAGGGCATCCCGTCGTCGTGTCTGGCGAATGGGCAGGTGCGTCCGGCGGCCTCTTCGCCGTCCAGGTGCACGTGGTCTCGACCCCGCAGACCCTCGGCGGCTGTCGTTGGTGGTGGCGCTGTCCACAGTGCGCGTGCCGGTGCGGCGTCCTCCTGATGCCGAGCGCTGACGCCCAGGCCTTGTGCCGCCGGTGCGTGCGCGGTGTCTACGAGCGCGACTACCCGGGGCGCTGGTGCTGGCGGCAGGTCAGGCAGTGGCTCGGCGTGGTGCCGGGCGGGCCACTTGACCAACTGCGGGAAGTGGAGGCGCTCTCTGCTCCTCGACGCCGGGGTGTACGTCGGGGCCGGCGGGTGCGGGCCAGGGCTGAGCGGCTGACGTACCGGCTCGTCATGCGATGGGGTGCGCCCCAGGACGCGGTGGCCTTGCTGGTGCTCCAGCGGGCACGGGCGCGATTTCGGGCGCGACAAACGCGATAGAGGGAACGGCCCCGGTACTGGTACCGGCCGTAGCGAAGCGGAGGCCGGGACACTGGAAGCTGGGATCAAGGATGGGGGAACAATGAGCACGGAATGGCTCGACGTTCAGGAGGCGGCGCGGCACGCCAGGTGTGGCAAGGGGTCGATCTACCGCGCCGTGCGCCAGGGCACACTCAGGGCGGCGCGCCTCGGTGGCCGCCGCGAGCTGCGTTTCCTGGCAGGATGGATCGACGGGTGGCTGCTGTCGACCACCACGCCGACAACCGCAGGTCCGTCCGGGCCGAATGGTACCGTCAGTGAGGATCGAGTAGACTCGTCCACCCGTTAGCGCCATGAGCCCGCGCGCCCGTCATCACAGCGTTCGAAAGGTCTGCGGTTGCGGCTGGAGGCGGTGGCCGAAGTGCCCTCACGCTTGGTACTTCTCGTACAAGCCGCGGGGCGGGCCACGCTATCGCTTCAGCCTGGACGCAGAGCTCGGGGGCCACATCGGCAGCAAGACTGACGCCGAGAAAGCCGCGACCGACCTGAGGAGCGCGATCAACGCCGGCACCTTCAAGCGCGCGGCCGAGGTTCGGCAGGAACGCACTGAACTGGCCGCGGCGGAGGCGGCGCGTCCGGCAGCAACTGCGGCCGTCACACTCGACCGGTTCGTCGCCGTCTACATCGAACGGGGCCCAAAGGCCAGCGGGAAGGCTACCTGGAAGGACGACGAGTATCTGTTAGGGACTCTTTGCGCCCACCGCACGGCGGATGGACGACGGCTCGGCGAATGGTCCCTCGCGGCCATCACCGAGGACGAACTCGAGGCCTTCCACGCCGCCAAGCGGACAGCAGGGCGGGCGGCCTCGACCTTGAACCACCTCGTGCAGGTCATCAAGGCGGCCCTCCGTTGGGCCGCACGAAAGGGCTATGTCGCCCGCTCTCCTGTCTCGGACGGCTCTGCCCTCAAACGCACGAAGCTGGCCCAGCGAGCCCGGCGCCTGACACCCGAGCGCGAGACCGCGCTCCTAGCCGCTGCCGGGGCCCTCACGCGAGGCGCTGGCGTGAGGCTGTCGGGGCTCATCATCGCCGCGCTGGAGACGGGTTGCCGCCGTGGGGAGCTGCTGGGCCTACTTTGGGCCGATGTAAACATGGAGCGACGCGAGCTGCGGGTGCGGGCTGAAAACGCGAAAAGCCGTGACGCCCGCACGGTTCCCATCTCGACGCGACTCGCCGCCGTCCTGCAGATGGCGAATCTCGACCCGGCCGGCCGACGTTATCCTCCCACCGCACATGTGTTCAGCGCCCTCGGGGAACCCGTCAAGACCATCAAGCGCGCCTGGGAAACGTGCGTGCTCCGAGCCCACGGCTACGAGCCCCAGTGGCTGAAGGGCGGCAAGCTGTCCGCGGAATCCCGTGCCACCCTGGCCGAGATCAACCTCCACTTCCATGATCTGCGCCACGAGGCGGGCTCCCGGTGGCTCGAAGCCGGGATGCCCCTTCACCACATCAAGGAGATCCTCGGCCACGCGAACATCAGCCAGACCGACACGTATCTCAACGCGGGACGCATCGCGCTCCAGGACTCCATGCGGCGCTTCGACGCCGCGCGTGGCAAACCCGTGGCAAAGTCGCCGGTGACAGAGCACCGGCCTGTTGGCCACGACGGGCCGGATCAAGCGCAGAAAGACCCGTTACACTAGGGTTTTCACCCGTTCGCGCCCGTAGCTCAGCTGGATAGAGCACCGGCCTTCTAAGCCGGGGGTCGCAGGTTCGAGTCCTGCCGGGCGCGCCACTTTTCGCTGTTTGCAACCAGTCTGCAACGCCCGGCGCATCTTCTCGACAGCGACAGGGCTGAGGGGTCGTGCCATCGTGATGAACACCACGATGAAGGTCTCGTCAGGCGCCGGTCCCACGTGTTGACGACGGCCGGGACGGTCACGGTCGTAGCGCGAACGCAAGATCCCAGTTGAACGTCGTCCCGGCAAGGTTGGTCAGGGACCGCCGGTTGTCGTCAGTGCCCTTGCGCCACCCCCAACCGACGACCGTGGGCGACTCCGCCTGGATCATGATCCAGTATCGAGTGTCGGCCGCGGCGGCAAAGGGCGTGGTCAGCGCAACCGAGTAGTTGTAGAGGCCGCACTGCTGTTGCGGACTGCTCTCACAGACCCGCGTGACGTCGAGCTGTTCGCTGACCTGATCGTGCCTGAAGGTTGACGACCACAGTGGCCGCGGCCGATAGCCTTCGCTCGGCTCGACGAAAATCGTGCGTTCGCCGCGGTCGGGGATGAACGACACGTAGTAGCTGGCCGGCCGATACCTCACGTCGCGATACCCTTGCCATTCGATGGTGCCAATGCTGGCGGCCGCCGAGAGCACGAAGTCGTCCAAGGTCTGCCGGTCGTCGGCACCGGCGCGCTCCGACCACACGGCGTCCCCTCCAGGCCGGTTGAATCCGGTACCCGGGGCGACCAGAGTGCTGTGCACGGCAGGACCGGGTTGAGCCGGGGGCGCCGGCGCGGCCGGCGCCGGCGACGGCTGAGCGTTGGTCGGGGCCGTCGGAGACGACGAGCCGCCGCCGCAGGCGGAAAGCGCGACCGCCACCACCAACACCGGGACTGAACCGTTGCGCAATTGAGCAACCCGCTGCGATTCTGTGAGGCGACCCGCACCCATTACCGACGTTATCGATCATGCGTGGCCGACGCAGCAGTCCCTTGCGGGAACGGTCGCGGATTCGAACGCGCTGGCTTCATGGCCGCTTGGGCCACACCGTGGTAACCGCGATGGGCGCGAGGCACCGCCAGGAGGTTCGAGTCCTGCCGGGCGCGCCACTTTCTGAGGTGGTGTTTGCCACGAGTTTGCAACGCTCCGGCGCCGTGAGGCGGTCAACCACTCGGGTAGACGATCAAGGCTTTGCCCCGATGAGGGTCGCCGGCAGCGGGGGCCCGGGCGCCCACCCTTCGTGGCAGTGTTGGCAACGAGTCTGCAGCGACCCCGGCCGCGCTCTTACCGAATCCTCACCGGACCCTCACCTGCGTCTGACGTCTTCGACCGAGCGGGATCCGTATTCACCCAACAGGAAGCCGGCCGTGTCATCGACTCGCCGCAGTGGCTTCTCCGGCCGATCCGGGCCGGACCAGGCGAGAGATTCCGAAAGAAAGGTAGTCAGTATGTTGCTCCTACGTCCACTCCCGGTCGTCGCCACCCTTCTCCTCGCGGCCGCCAGCCCAGTGCTGGCACAGGACCACGACACCGCCCGCGTCCAGCGGCAACGCGAGCCGATCGTCTTCACCGTGGACGTGGCGGAGGACCTGGCCGGCAAGTTCGTGCCGACCTTCGTCAAGCCCGAGCACACGCAGCCCGAGCGCGGCTCCTTCTTCGTGACCGAGGGCCGCATCTTCCCGGCAGGCACCATCCAAGGGGACGGGGCGACGTTCGATCCATACCGAAGCGGCCACATCGGCGTCTGGATTTGCCGGGGCACTCATCTGGTCGCCGCCAGCGAGATTCCCGCGGCTCCCCTGTGGGTCGATACCGCACAGCTCTTCGTGCTGGGTCGACAGGGCAAGGAGCAACTGACCACGGAGGGCGTTGAAGGCGGCGGAACCGTGACCCGCATCGTCACCGGCGGTACCGGCAACTACGCCGGCTGGACGGGCGAGCAGCGCCAGACGTTTCTCGGCTTCAACCCGACGGGCGGCGTCAACCTGCGGGTGACGTTCATCCTGTATCCGCCGGCGAAGTAGTACCGCTGGCGCACCAGACACCACGTGAAGGGGGGCGCCGGCCACGCCGACGTCCTCCTCGCCACGACCCGCGCGACGACGCGCCGAATCCGCGGGCCCGGTGGAATTGTGGCCGCTGGATTCTCCACTGCATCCCTGGGGTGGGAACCTGGCTGCGCCACGATCCCGCGCCGGCGCTAGCCGCGCAGCGCCTCGACCTCCGACTTCTGACAGCGCAGCACCATCCCCCGATTCTAGACCCTGGCGACCGCCCGCTACTCCACGCTTGACGATCGGAGTGGCCAGATCGAGCCGTGGAGTAGGATCGGGCCGGCATGGTGCGGATTCCGGCCCCGGGTTCAAGGCGCGTCACTCGGGCACTGCTGCTCGCGGTGCTCGGCGCCCTGCTCGCGCAGTCCGCTCCGCAGGCTCAGCGGCAGCTCTCGTGGGACGCGCTCGAGGTGACGGCCCGGCTCGGCGCAGACGGCGTGCTCGACGTCACCGAACTGCAGACGCTGGTCTTCTCGGGCGACTGGAACGGGGGCGAGCGCACGTTCAATCTCAGGCCGCGGCAGCGACTGGACCTCGTCGGTGTCGAGCGCGTCGAGCCCGGCGGGCGGCGGGTGGCGCTGCGCGAGGACGGCAGCCTCGATGACGTCGACGACTACGCCATGACCGACGCGCGCACCCTCCGCTGGCGCAGCCGCCTGCCGTCGGACCCGCCCTTCGCCGGCACCCGCATCACCTACGCCATCCGCTACCGCCTGTCCCGCATCCTCCGGCGCGACGACGAGCGCTACGTGCTCGATCACGACTTCGCGTTTCCCGATCGCGTGGGCGCGATCGACCGCTTCACGCTGCAGCTCGATCTGGATCCGGCGTGGCGGCCGCTGACGGCGATCGCGGAGCGGTACGAAGCAGGGCCGCTGCCACCGGGGCGCAGCTACGTGCTGACCGTGCCGATGCAGTTCACCGGCACCGGCACGCCCGCGGCCGACGAGGGCCGTCCGCCGCCAGAGATCGTGCGGGCCGTGCAGGCCATCTTCGCGCTGCTCGTCGTCTCGATCGGCTGGCTCGTCGTGCGCGAACATCGGCTCGGACGCTTCGAGCACGTGTCGGCCGACGCCGTGAACCGGGAGTGGGTGCGCGAACACCTGCTGTCGCACCCGGCGGAGGTGGTCGGCGCGGCGTGGGACGAGACCGTTGGGCCGGATGAGGTCGTCGCCCTGCTCGCGCGCCTCCAGGCCGAGGGCAAAGTCGCCGGAGAGGTGCTGACGCTCAGCAAGGGCGACGTACTCGCGCTGGAGCTGAAAGCCGATCGGGCCTCGCTCGATGGCTACGAGCGTGCCCTGGTGGACGGGCTCTTCTTCGACGGCCGCACGAAGACGACGACCGAGGCCGTCCAGGCTCACTACAACGACAAGGGCTTCAGCCCGGCGGAGGTCATCGCGACGGGCCTGAAGGCGCGCGCCCAGGCGATCCTGCCGCCCGGCGACGCTCCGCGGGTCTGGCCGTGGCTGAGCCTCGCATGCTTCGCCGCGGGCACCGGCAGTCTGATCAAGGAGTGGGTGTCCAACGGCGCCGGGAGCTCCGCTCCGGGCGTCATCCTGTTCATCGCGTTGATGCTGGCCGTGCTCGGGCAGATCACGGGGCATCTCTTCCGGCGCCGGATCGATTGGGGCCTTCGCGCGCTCGCCGCGCTGCTCCTGGTGCCCGTGAGCATCGGCGCCGCTGTGGCGTGGCTCCTCTGGACCCGGGTGGGCGCCGGCGCTCCGGAGTGGTCGGTGCTGATGGTGGCGGGCGTCACCCTCATCACGCTGTGGGTCGTGAACACCTCGGTCAACGCGCTGAAGTCACGCCAGCACCCCGGCGCGATCGCCTTCCGCAAGCGCCTGGCCGCCGCCCGCGCGTACTTCGCGCGCGAGCTGACGAGGGACGAGCCCGCACTCCGCGACGACTGGTATCCGTGGATCGCCGCGCTGGGGCTCGCGAAGGCCGCCGATCGGTGGTCTGTCGCGCACGCGCGGGACACGGACCGCAGCTGGCACCACACCGGCGCCTCGCCGAGCGGAGGATCGTCCGGCTCCCGGTCGGGCGACGCGCCGTTTGGCGGATTCGGCGCGGGCCGGTCTGGCGGTGCCGGTGCCACAGGCAGCTGGGCCGCAGCGGCGAGCGGACTCGCGGCCGGGGTGGCGTCGCCAGGCTCCAGCTCAGACGGCGGTGGCTCCTCGTCTGGCGGGGGCGGCTCGTCGGGCGGCGGGGGTGGCGGCGGCTGGTAAGGGCGTCGTGAGGACTTCGCCCGCGGTGGCCTATTTCGGAATCGAGCGAACGTGGCAAACGCGACTCACATGTCGGTGCTGCTGGCTGGCAGCGAAGCGTGGACTGATTGGCGACGCAGGTCCGGGGTAGTGAAGCCAGACCTCGCGGGTGCCGACCTATCGCCACAGGGCCTGAAGAACACCCGGCTGATGGAGCATCAGATCGGACACCCCCTTGTGACCGCTCAGGCGGGATCGGGCGCAAGTCTGGCGGGATTTGATCTGAGTGCAGTGGACCTCCGGTACGCGAATCTGAGCATGGCAGACCTCAGTGGCGCGCAGCTGACCGGTACCCGTCTCGGCATGGCCACAATGGCCAGGGCGCGGCTGGATCACGCCAATCTGACCCACGCGGAGTTGCAGATGACGCAGCTCACCAGGGCATCCGCCGTAGGCGCAGACTTCCGGTACGCGGACCTGTCCTACACCGTTCTGGCCGGCGTCAACCTTCGCGGCGCGCGATTCGCGGATGTCACCATGGTTGGGTGCCTGCTGTCGGACCTGGACCTTTCCGAGACGCTTGAACTTGATGCGGTTCTGCATCTCGGCCCGTCCAGTCTGGGGATTGACACACTGCTCCGCTCTGGGGGCCACATCCCGCCGGCATTCCTACGCGGGGTTGGGCTGTCGAAGGCCCTGGTCGCCAACCTCCAACAGGTCGGCACCGCGACCGCCGGGCAGTATGCGTCGTGCTTCATCAGCTACGCTAACGCAGACTTGGATTTCGCGAGGCCTCTCTATTCTGATCTGAGGGAGAACGGTGTCCTTTGCTGGTTCGCACCGGAGGACCTGAAGGGGGGCCGGGACTTCCGCGATCAGATCCGCGGGGCGATTCGGGAACACGACAGAGTGCTCCTCCTGCTGTCTCGACACAGCATGCGGAGCGAGTGGGTGAAGACCGAAGTGCTCAGCGCGCGCGACAAGGAGCGTCGATCTCGGAATCGAGTCTTGTTTCCGATCGCGTTGGTGCCTTTCAAATCGATCCGGTCTTGGGAGTACATCGATCCTGATACGGGTGAAGACATCGGGCGCGTCGTCAGAGAACTTCACGTGTCCGACTTCTCCGATTGGCAGGATCCCGTTGCGTACAGAGCAGCCTTCGAGCGGTTGACTCGGGACCTCAAGAGCTGACGGACAACCCCAGCTGCTTCCGGGACGTATGCTCACTCCCCTCTCACCCGCCCAGCTCACCCGCTACTTCGCCCGTGTCGGCCACGGCGGCGACACCACGACGTCGCTCACCACCCTCCACGCGCTCCACCGCGCGCATCTGCTGTCGATTCCCTACGAGAACCTCGACATCCACCTCGGCGTCCCGCTGACGCTCGACCCCGCGCGGATGTTCGCCAAGCTCGTCGACGACCGGCGCGGCGGCTGGTGCTACGAGATGAACGGCCTCTTCGGGCACGTGCTCGAGTCGCTGGGCTTCGACGTGCGGCGCGTCTCGGGCACCGTCGACCGCGCGGAGCACGGGTGGCGGGCGCAGGGCAACCATCTCGTGCTGATCGTCACGCTCGACCGTCCCTGGATCGTCGACGTCGGCTTCGGCGATGGGTTCCTCAGCCCGCTTCCCCTCGAGCCCGGCACCTACACGCAGTCCTTCCTGCACTACCGTGTCTCGCGTGACGGTCCGCGCTGGCGCGTGGACAATCACGCCTACGGCGGCGCGGACGGCTTCGACTTCACCCTGACATCGCGGACACTGGACACCTTCGCAACGCAGTGCCACGAACTGCAGACCTCGCCCGACTCGCCCTTCGTGAAGACAACCGTCTGCGAGCGCTTCACCGGCCACGGGCTGCTCATGCTGCGCGGCGCGACGCTGCGTGAAGTGACGGCGTCCGGCGTCACGACGCGTGTGCTGCAGGATGCGCACCAGTTCGACACCACGCTCCGCGAGCGTTTCGGGATCGAGCTGCCGGACGGGGCGAACCTCTGGCCACGTGTCTGGAACATGCACCGTGCCTGGCAGGCAGCGCAGGGCGATCAGCGATAGGCGTCACCTATCTCTGCCATTGGCACTTCGTATGAGACCTATGACCGCGCGAGGTCTATCATCACAGATGGATCCCCGCGTCCCAGGGGATCGCGGAGAACCCCATGCACAGACACCTGAAGACCTGGCTCGCCGCTGTTGCTGTCGCGGCGCTGCCGTTCGTGGCCGCGGATGCCGTCCGCGCCCAGGCTCAGCCGCCCGCGTTCTGGTGGCCTGAGCAGCTCGACCTCTCGTCGCTTCGGCAGCACGGCGCCGAGTCGAACCCGCTGGACAAGGAGTTCGACTACGCCAAGGCATTCGCCATGCTCGACCTCAACGCCGTCAAGGAGGACATCCGCAAGGTCCTGACGACGTCGCAGCCGTGGTGGCCGGCGGACTACGGCCACTACGGGCCCTTCTTCATCCGGATGGCGTGGCACAGCGCCGGCACCTACCGCATCGGCGACGGCCGCGGCGGTGCCGGCGGCGGCCAGATGCGCTTCGACCCGCTCAACAGCTGGCCCGACAACGCCAACCTCGACAAGGCGCGCCGGCTGCTCTGGCCCGTCAAGCAGAAGTACGGCCAGAAGATCTCCTGGGCCGACCTGATGGTCCTCACCGGCAACGTCTCGCTGGAGTCCATGGGCTTCAAGACCTTCGGCTTCGCCGGCGGCCGCACCGACGACTGGGAGCCCGACATGACCTACTGGGGCCCCGAGAAGAAGTTCCTCGCCGACGAGCGCTACACCGGCGACCGGAACCTGGCGAACCCCCTGGCGGCCGTCCAGATGGGCCTCATCTACGTGAACCCCGAGGGCCCGAACGGTAAGCCCGATCCGGTCGCTGCGGGTCGGGACATCCGCGAGACGTTCGGTCGCATGGCGATGAACGACGAGGAGACCGTGGCCCTCATCGCGGGCGGCCACACGTTCGGCAAGGCGCACGGCGCTTACAACCCCGCCAATTGCGTCGGGCCCGAACCGGCGGCCGCCAGCCTCGAGGAGCAGGGCTTCGGCTGGACGAACCGGTGCGGCCGCGGGAGCGCGGGCGACACGGTGACCAGCGGCCTCGAGGGCGCGTGGACCTCCCGTCCGGCGATGTGGACCAACGAATTCTTCGTCAACCTGTTCAAGTACGACTGGGTGCAGACCAAGAGCCCCGCCGGCGCGACGCAGTGGGTGCCCGCGAACAACCAGGCCGCGAACCTCGTGCCCGACGCGCACGACCCGTCGAAGCGGCATGCGCCGTTCATGCTGACCACGGACCTGGCGCTCCGGTTCGACCCGGCCTACGAGAAGATCTCGCGGCGCTTCGCGCAGGACCAGGAGGCGTTCCGGCTCGCGTTCGCCAAGGCATGGTTCAAGCTCACCCACCGCGACCTCGGGCCGCGCGCCCGCTTCCTCGGCCCCGAGGTCCCGCGCGAGGAGCTGATCTGGCAGGATCCGGTGCCGCGCGCCGACCACGCGTTGATCGACGCGAAGGACGCCGCGGGGTTGAAGGCGAAGATCCTGGCATCGGGACTCACGGTCCCGGAGCTGGTGCGGACGGCCTGGGCGTCGGCCGCCACGTTCCGCGGCACCGACATGCGCGGCGGCGCCAACGGCGCGCGCATCCGCCTGGCGCCGCAGAAGGACTGGGAGGTCAACAACCCTGCAGAACTGACGAAGGTGCTGCAGCGCCTGGAGGCCGTGCAGCAGGACTTCAACAAGGCTCAGTCCGGCGGGAAGAAGGTCTCGCTCGCCGACGTCATCGTGCTCGGCGGCAACGCCGCCATCGAGCAGGCCGCGAAGCAGGCCGGACACACCGTGGAGGTGCCCTTCACGCCCGGGCGCGGTGATTCGTCCCAGGCGCAGACCGACGTGGCGTCCTTCGCCCCGCTGGAGCCAACGGCTGACGGGTTCCGCAACTACTACCGCAAGGGCCAGCGCCTGTCGCCGGCCGACATGCTCGTGGAGCGCGCCAGCCTGCTGACGCTCTCCGTGCCCGAGATGACCGTGCTCGTGGGCGGGATGCGGGCCCTCGGGGCCAACGCCGGAGGGACGAAGCACGGGGTGTTCACCGACAAGCCCGGGACGCTGACCAACGACTTCTTCGTCAACCTGCTCGACATGTCCACGAAGTGGACCAAGTCCTCGACGGAGGGCCTGTACGAGGGGGCCGATCGCGGCACCGGGAAGGTGAAGTGGACGGCAACGCCCGTGGACCTGGTGTTCGGGTCGAACTCGGAACTGCGCGCCGTGGCCGAGGTCTATGCCGCCACCGACGGCCGGGACAAGTTCGTCCGGGACTTCGTCAAGGCGTGGTCCAGGGTCATGACCCTGGACCGCTTCGACACGAACTGAGCCATCGCGAGAGGCGCCCCGGTCGTTATTCTTCCGCGGGCGCCTCTTCGCGCGTATACGGTCCGGAGGGCATTCCATGAAGTCCAGGACCGTGCTCGGCCTCACCATGGCCGCGCTGCTGCTCGTCGCCTCGACCGGCGTCCACGCCCAGCTGGGCGGGCTCCTGAAGAAGAAGGCCGGCGACATCCTGAAGGGCAAGCCGGCGCCGACCGAGACCAAGCCGGCCCCCGAGCCGACACCCACCCCGTCCACCGAGACGGAAGCACCGGCCACCCCCGGCACGCCAGCCCCCACTCCGGAACCGGCGGCCTCCGGCGACCCGCTCGATGTCAGCAACCTCGCCCTGACCAGCAACGTCAACCGCTACGTCCAGGAAGAAGATCCCGTGCCGGAGGGTGAGTGGAGCCAGATGCCCTTCTTCGGGCCGGCCACCCGGGCCGCGCTGCGGGCGCTCGACGACGCGGGGCGCGTCGCCTTCATCCAGAAGACCGGCCCCGCCATCAAGGCCCTCGTCCAGTCCGACACGTTCGGCAAGGCACACGCCGACTACATCCGGGAGCACTTCGACGCGGTCGATCACGGACTGAAGGGCGTGATGGGCATGGAAGGCTACATGAAGAAGCAGGACTTCGCCGGCATGGAGGCCTTCGGCAAGCGCCAGTCCGTGATGAACATCGTCGAGAGCGTGGAGGAGCAGTCCGCGGTCGACCTCCAGCGCACGCTGGGGTACGAGCTCGAGAGCTGGCGCCGGTCGGCGGAGACGGCCACCGGGAAGAACAAGGCGAAATACCAGCGCTACGTCAAGGACGGCGAGGCCCTGGCGGCCCTTGGCACCTCGGACGTGCAGAAACTCCGCCGTGGCTACGCGGTGCTCAGGTCCATCGACATGGACGGGCCGGACACCGAGGAGGCCGTCTATGCGATGTACACCAAGGCCAAGCAGGAGAAGCAGCAGGTGGCCTGGGACGCGCACAACCTGCGCAGCGTCTTGAAGCAGCAGCTGTCCGCCTTCGTCGCGTTGGCCCCAACCGTGGACTTTGCCGCCGAGACGGTGGAAAAGAACCGCCAGCAGAAGTTCGTCAACGCCGCCTACGAGAAGAAGGGCACCATCTGGAAGGCCTGCTTCCGTGCCGGGAAGGCGGCCACGACCGCGGCGGTCGAGGTCGCGCAGGGGTGGCTGAAGGAATTGCAGTAGCCCGCAAACGAGAGCTCGCACCAACCTCGACCGTCGTGCTAAGCTCCGGACGATCCGTCCGGGGTGCGGCCCGCCATCCCCCGCCTGGCGCCTCGTGTTCCCCTTCACGAGTGCGGACGGACTGCAGACGTCGACTCGTATCTTCAGGGGGCTTTCCATGTCGGAATCAAAAACGCGCGTTCGACGGTCGGCCTGGGCTGCGGCGCTACCGGCCCTGGCGTGGCTGACGGTTGGAGCCACATCAGCCGCGGCCCAACCCGTCTCGCTGGGCTCGGCCGAAAGCTTTGCCGTGCTCGGGAGAACCTCGGTCAGCAACACCGGCGCCACTGCGGTGACCGGAGACGTGGGCGTCTCCGTCGGGGGCGCGGTCACCGGCTTCCCGCCCGGCACGGTGGACGAGGACAGCAGCATCCACGAAGGTGACGCCGTGGCCGTGCAGGCCCTCCAGGGGGCCGCAGCCGCCTTCGACGAGATCGAAGCGCGCACCTGCCCCGCGGCCAACACCCTCACCGGCCAGGACCTCGGTGGGAAGTCGCTGGCGCCTGGCGTGTACTGCTTCCGCGGCAACGCGCCGCTCACCGGCACCCTCACGCTCACGGGCGCGGGCCCCTGGACCTTCCAGATTGGCGGCCTGCTCACCGTCGCTGACGCCGCGCGCGTCGTCGCGGCCGATGTCACGACGACGTGCAAGGGCTCGTCGGTCAACTGGCAGGTCCGCGGCGCTACTGCCACGATCGGCGCCGGAGCCGCCTTCATCGGCAACATCCTGGCGCAGAACGACGTCACCCTCGGGGCCGCCGCCAGCGTGGACGGGCGCGTCGTGGCGCTCGACGGCGATGTGACTCTCGCCACCAACCAGATCGCCGCCTGCAGCAACGGCGGGGCCTTCCCACCGCACGCGCCCATCAAGGTCACCGGCGGCGGCCAGCTCTCGGTGCCGGATCCGGACACCGCGGATCACCGGCGAGGCGGGCGCGGGCGGTCCACCTTCGCGTTCGTCGCCATCCCCGGCACCGGCGACGCCGAGGCGCGCGGCCGCTTCGTCTACCTCAATCACTCGAACCGCTCGCACATGTCGATCTTCCGCCGGATGCACGTCTTCGGCCGCGTCCGGAACATCGACGTCGTGGCGGTCACCGACACGGGAGCGCCGAAGACCGTGCGCTTCGACGGCACGTGCGCCACGCGGCCCGAGTGCACGTTCAGCGTCCTGGTCGAGGACAACGGCGAGGGTCACCGCGACGACGATGACGACTTCGACGACGACGACGACGGTGACGACGACGCGCAAGGGACGAGCGCGTCGAACGACCATCGCAACCGCCCGCGCGACCGTTTCGGCGTGGTCATCGTCGCCAACGGGCGCGTCGTCGAATCCCGCAGCCTTCGCCCGATCGCGCGGGGCAACATCCAGTTCCACAGACCGCGCGGCACGGTACTCAGCACCGACACGAACGATGTCGAGTTCGGTACCGGCAACGTCATGGAAGTAACGGCGTCGATCGATCCTGGTGCCGCCTCGTCGCCCGCGGATGCCTACGTCGTGCTGGAGCTGCCCAACGGCCAACTGATGTCGTGGACCGGCAGTGCCCTCGTGCCGGGACTGGTGCCCATCGCACGTGGCTTCGTGCCGTTCCCCTTCCAGGGCGTCGTGGCGCAACTGCCGATCCCGCCCGGCGCACCCGCCGGCCGCTACACCTGGTTGTCCGCGCTCACCGAGTCGGGCACCCTCAACCTGATGACGCCGATCTCGGAGACGGTGTTCACCATCACGCCGTAGGCGCGAGGCAGACGGCACAGGGCAGACGGCCGAACGCCTCCTGCCTTGTGCCCTTCCCTTCCAACGCTCTTCAGGGCAGGCCCGTCCAATCGGGCACGTTCACACCCTGGAGCAATCAATGACACCTGTAATGCTGCTGACGGCGGCGCTGGCCGTTCAATCGCCCGACCTGCGTGACGCGGCGTCGGTCGCGCAACTGCTCGCATCGCTTCGCGCGGCGGAGCCGGCGGTGTGCGCGCTCGCCGGCCGGTCGCTCACGAACTACGGCGGGTGGTGGGACAGCGACCCGGTCGTCCCCATGCCAACGCCCACACCGACACCCATGCCCATGCCGATGCCCCGGGCGGGCGGGGGCGTCGATGTCCGCATGCCCGCATCGGCCGGCCGCACGGGCACGCAGCCGGAGGGTGAGGTCCTTCAGGCGTTTCGCACCGCCTTGAAGGACTCGAGCCGGTGTATCCGGCACATCGCCGCCCGCTTGGTGGCGCGGGCCCGGCCCGCGTGGGCCGCGGCTGAGTTCAGGGCGCTGGCGAAGGGTGCCGACGCGGGGCTTCGCGAGACCGGCCTGTTGGGGCTCGGTGCGCTGGAGGACCCGCAGACGTTGGGCGTCATGGTCGGGGCCCTCGGCGACCGTGAGCCAGCCGTCCGCAGCATGGCTGCCTGGGCGCTCGGCGAGCTGGAGGACGTCGGGGCCATTCCCGCGCTGGGGCGGGCCTTGAACGACAACGCCCCGGAGGTTCGGCGCCGGGTGGCCTGGGCCCTGGGCCAGATCGAAGACGAGACCGCCCTCGCGCCGCTCGAGCGGGCGCTCGGCGACCGGTCGCCAGACGTGCGGCAGATGGCCATCTGGGCCGTCGGGGAGATCGAGTCGGCCAAGGGTGTCCCGCTGCTTCGCGGCGCGACTGCCGACAAGGACCCGGCGACGCGGCAGATGGCCGCCTGGGCCCTCGGCGAAATCGAGAGCGGGTCGGCCATCCCGGTGCTGGCACCGCTCGTGCGCGACACCGTGCTCGACGTGCGCCTCACGGCGGTGTGGGCGCTCGGCGAAATCGAAGACCGGAGCGCGGTGGACGTCCTGGCGCCGCTGGTGAAGGACCGGGACGCACGCGTGCGGCGCATGGCGGCGTGGGCGTTGGGCGAAATCGAGTCCTCCTCGGCAGTGCCGAGCCTGACGCCTCTCCTCCGCGATCCGGACGACACGGTCAGGGTAACCGCGGCGTGGGCGCTCGGCGAAATCGAAAGCCGCTCGGCACTCCCGGCCCTGGAGGCGGCGCGAGAGGATGCGTCCCCCACCGTTCGGCGTGCCGTAAGGTGGGCCATCAACACCATCGACGACCGCCGGTGATCGAGTAGCATCCGGCCATGCGCCGGGCGCGCGCGGTGTGGCCGTGCTGAGGTGGTTGCTGATCGCAGCCGTCGCGCTCTGGGTGTGGCTCCTCCGGGGCTTCGTTCATTGGCAGACGCTCCTCGTCCTGAGCGTGTTTGGCCCGCTGCTCCTCGTCGGCGGCGTGGCGCTGGCGCGCGCGATTGGACCGCGGCTGCTCGTGCCGGGCTGGCACCACGGCCTGTTCCTCGTCGGGCTCGGCATGATCGGCGGCGCGCTGGCGACGCTGTCGCCGGCCGCACCCGCCGAGCTGCTCGTCACGACGGCCAGCGGATGGGATCGCCTCGACGAACGCCTCGGCCGCCTCACCGCCGCGATGTACGCGCGCGATGTCGCCCTGGTCCGTCGCCTCGCGTCGCGCGGGCTGGGTGACGCCGAGCCGCTGGACTTCGGCGGCCGGCCCGTGATCCACGGTGCGACCGACGCCGGAGTCCTGACCGCGCTCCTGGACAGCGGCTTCGCACCCGACGCGCGCGACGAGGACGGCCGCACGCTGCTGATGCAGGCGCGGCACCCGGACCTGGTGCGCGTCCTGCTTGCGGCGGGTGCGGACGTGGATGCGCGCGACCGCGAGGGCCGGACCGTGGCCGACTCGCTGCCGGACGAGCTGCGCGCACTCGTCGAAGCTCATGCGGGCAGAGCGTTGCAACAGCGTGAGGACGAGGATCCGAGCCGCCGCGGCCGAACGGATTGGCTGACCGTGGCACGCGATCCGTCTGCCGCGGGCGAACAATCCACCGTCACCCTGGATCCGCCCGACGTCGGCCGGGACGAGACGGCCACGATCGCGGCGACCCTCGTCAACCCGTCGGCGGACGACCGCCTGCTGGACGTGTCGGCGACGCTCGGTGTCGCCGCGCTCTTCGTGGGAGCCTCCCACGATGGCGTCATCGCACGCCCCGGCCGGCCGCAGCTGGTCCAGGCCGTCCGCTGGCCGCTGTTGTCGTTGCCGGCGCACAGTCGCGGTCGCCTCGAGCTGAGGATCGTGACCCGTCCCGACATCGAGGCCGGCGATCTCGGTGTCGAGTGGCAGGTGCGCACCCTGCCAGGCGCGGAGGTCGAGCGGCTCCAGATCTCACAGCCGCTGAGCGACCCCGCGCCGGACGCGGACGGAACCGATCGAACGTGGATCTACGCGGGAGGAGCGGCCGCGCTCGCGGCGGTTGCATGGCTGCTGCACCGCATGCGGACGATGCGGCGGAACGCGGGCGACGGCACCGAAGGCGCGGCATCGCTCATCGCCGCAGCGGTCGCGCTCGTCCTCGGGTTCGCGGTCGCCCTGTTCCTGTGGTCGATGGCCGAACCCTGGGCCCGGTTCGAGCGTACCGAGTGCACGATCCTGGACCACCGGGTTCGGCTCTTCCGATCGCTGGTCAATCGCTCTACCCCCGCCCTGGTCTCGAACGCCACGCCCACCGGCAGCAGCCCGCTCGCGGCCGTGCGGATCGAGCGTGGGGCGGCACCGGTCATCACCACCGGGTTCGACACCGGATTCATGGCCAGCTCCGTGCAGGACCTGCGACGGTTTCCGCTCGGTGCCCGCGTCCCCTGCTGGGTGGATCCGGCGAGCGCCAGCCGTTTCACGCTCACCCGCCTGCCGTCGCTGTCGAGCGGGCTCGCCCTCGGGACGTTCACGCTCCTTGCGCTGGTGTTGATGGCCATCTCGCGCGGGCTGCGGCCGGACGGCCCGGCATCCCCTCGCCAACGGCGGCAGCGCAAGCGGCGTGGGGAAACAGGTAACCGTTAAGTGCGCCCGTGCGCCCGAGGCCCACCCGTCCGCCCCTCAAGACCCCAAGACCCCAAGACCCCAAGACCTCAAGACCTCAAGACCTCAAGACCTCGAAGTCCCGCAGCCGCACCGGCCGCCGCCGCGAGCCCCAGCGGCCCGGCGCCTCTGCGAACACGCCCGCACAGGCGGCGCCGCACGCGCGGCACCGGCCGCCGGCTTCCATCTCCCACGCGGTGATCGCGTAGCCATCGCGCCCGATCAGCAGGCCGCCGCAGCCGTGGCAGTACGTGCTCTGCCCGGCCGGGTCCGTCACATTGCCCGTGAACGCGTACCGCACGCCGTTGTCCATCGCAATCCGGCGCGCGCGCGTGAGCGTGGACGCCGGCGTCGCCGACACGTCGAGCATCTTGTAGTCCGGATGGAAGGCGGAGAAGTGCATCGGCACGTCGGGCCCCAGGTGCGCCACCACCCAGCGGGTCATCTCGTCCAGCTCGCGGTCCGAGTCGTTCTGGCCGGGGATCAGCAGCGTGGTCAGCTCCACCCACACCTGAGTCTCGTGCTTCAGGTACTCCAGCGTGTCGAGCACCGGCGCCAGGTGGCCCCCGCACACCTTGTAGTAGAACTCCTCGGTGAAGCCCTTGAGGTCCACGTTGGCCGCGTCGATGTGCGCGTACAGCTCACGCCGTGGCGCGTCGCACATGTAGCCCGCGGTGACGGCCACGGTCCTGACGCCGCGCTCGTGGCACGCGCGGGCCACGTCGATGGCGTACTCCAGGAAGATGGTGGGGTCGTTGTACGTGAAGGCCACGCTGGCGCAGCCCAGCGCGTGCGCGGCGCGCGCGATGGTGGCCGGTGAGGCCTCGTCCTGCAGCGTGTCCATCTCGCGCGATTTGGAGATGTCCCAGTTCTGGCAGAAGCGGCACGTCAGGTTGCACCCGGCCGTCCCGAACGACAGGACCGCCGAGCCCGGCAGGAAGTGGTTGAGGGGCTTCTTCTCGATGGGATCCACGCAGAACCCTCGACCGGCCGTAGGTGGTGAGGACCACCTGGCCGCCCTGGTTGGCCCGCACGAAGCAGAGCCCGCGCTGGCCGTCCTGCATCCGGCAATAGCGCGGACACACGTCGCACTGCACGCGACCGTCGTCGAGCGCGTGCCAGTGCCGGGTGGGAACGGTGTCGCCGAGGAGCGGGCCTGACATGACATCACCCTGGCAGGGATAATCTCAGCATACGCCCGCGGGGCTCTCGATGGGAGGATCCACATGAGCGTCCGTCCTCCGGCGGTGGCCGGGCTCTTCTACCCGGACGATCCGCGCGAGTTGCGCGACGCGGTGCGCGGCTGCCTGCCGGCGCCCGCGATGGCCACCGTGCCGAAAGCGATCATCGCGCCCCACGCCGGGTACGAGTACTCCGGCCCGGTGGCCGGCAGCGCCTATGCGCTGATCGGCGCCGCCCGCGACACCATCACCCGCGTCGTGCTGGTGGGACCGTCGCACCGCGTGGCGTTCACGGGGCTCGCCGTGCCCTCGGTCACGCACTACTCCACGCCGCTCGGCGACGTCCCGGTCGATCAGGCCGCGGTGGCACGCATCCGTCGGCTGCCGCAGGTGCACGTGCTCGACCAGGCGCATGCGCGCGAGCACAGCCTCGAGGTACACCTGCCCTTCCTGCAGGTGATGCTCGGCAACTTCACGCTGGTGCCGCTCGTCGCCGGCGAGGCCAGCCCGGCCGAGGTTGGCGAGGTGCTCGAGCAGTTGTGGGGCGGGCCCGAGACCCTCATCGTCGTCAGCTCGGATCTCTCGCACTACCACGACTACCTGACGGCCCGGCGTATGGATGCGGCGACCTCGGCCGCCATCGAGGCGCTGCGCGGCGAGGCGATCGGCGAAGAGGACGCCTGCGGCCGCGTCCCCGTGCGCGGGCTGCTCTGGGCCGCCGAACGGCGGGGCCTGGGGGCGCGCATCATCGACGTGCGGAACTCCGGGGACACCGCCGGCCCGCGCGACCGGGTGGTGGGCTACGGCGCCTACGCGTTCGGCGAGTTCCGGCCCGGCGGCACGCCGGTATGATGTCGGCCATGGCCATCGCCGCACAGGTCGCCCGTCTGGTGCGCCAGAGCCCCGGCTTCGCGGCGGCGGCCGTGATCTCCCTTGCGCTCGGCATCGGGGCGAACACGGCCCTGTTCAGCGTCACCTCGGCGCTGCTCCTCGGCCCGCTCCCCTACGCCGAGCCGGATCGCCTGGTCATCCTCTGGAACCGATCGCCGGGCCTCGGCATCACCGAGGACTGGTTTTCCACGGCCCAGTATTTCGACATCCGCCACGGGCAGGAGTCCTTCAGCGACGTGGCCATTGCCATCGGCGCCTACGCCACGCTGACCGGCCGCGACGAGCCGGCGCGTGTCGGCGCGTTGCGCGTGTCGGCGAACCTGCTGCCGATGCTCGGCGCCCGCGCGGCCGTGGGCCGCCTCTTCGTTCCGGAGGACGACGTGCCCGGCCGGACCGGGTCGGCGGTCCTGGCGCACGGCGCCTGGCTGCGACGGTTCGGCGGCGATCCCGCGGTCGTCGGCACGACGCTCGTCCTCAACGGCGAGCCCTACGAGATCGTGGGCGTGCTCCCGCCCGGATTCGGCCTGCCGCGCGAGGTGCTGCCGACCCTGGGCGTCGTGGAGGACGGCGATGTGTATCTGCCGCTGCCGCTGGCGCCCGCTGCCGCGGACGTCCGCACGGCAGAGGACTACAACCTGCTGGCGCGGCTCCGGCCCGGCGTGTCGATCGAGACAGCCCAGGCCGAGCTCGACGCGCTGACGGCGCGGCTCCGGGCCGATCATCCCGAGATCTACCCGCCGAACGGCGGCCTCACGTTCAGCGCCGTGCCGCTGCTCGAGCAAGTGGTGGGTGGCGTCCGGCGGCCCCTGCTGGTGCTCTCCGGCGCCGTCCTGCTCGTGCTCCTGATTGCATGCGCCAACGTCGCCAACCTGCAGCTCTCGCGGGCCGTCGCCCGCCGCCGCGAGATGGCCGTGCGGGTAGCGCTCGGAGCGGGCCGCGGCCGGCTGGCCCGAGAACTGCTCGCGGAGAGCGTGCTCCTGGCCTGCGCGGGCGGGCTCGCGGGCGTCGGCCTCGCCCAGGCCGGGGTGGCGTGGCTCCGCACGGTACGACCGGATCACCTGCCGCGGCTCGACGCGGTGGCCGTGGACTGGCGCGTGCTCGGCTTCACCCTCGCGCTCTCGGTCGCGGCGGGTGTGCTGTTCGGCCTGGCCCCGCTCGTGGGCGCCGACGGCACCGAGCCGATCGACGCGCTCCGGGACGGGGGACGCGGCGCCGCGGGCGGTGCCCTCTGGGGTCGCGGTCACCGGCTCCGCCGCGGGCTGGTCGTGGCCGAGCTCGCGCTCGCGGTGATGCTGGTGATGAGTGCGGGGCTGCTCGTGCGCAGCGTGGCCGGGCTGCGTGAGGTCGAGCCGGGCTTCGAGGCCGACGGCGTGCTCACCTTCGAGGTGGCGATGACCGGGCGGCGCTATCCGGATGGGCCGAGCGTCGCCAGGACCTATCGAGAGCTGTGGCCCCGCCTCGAGGCGTTGCCCGGCGTCACGGCCGCCGGCGGTGTGACGGCGCTACCGCTCAGTGATTTCGCGGCCTGGGGCCCCATCACCATCGAGGGCCGCACGCCACCGGCCGGAGAGCGCTTCATCAACGCGGACCAGCGCACGGTGGCGGGGCGCTACTTCGAGGCGATGCGGATTCCCCTGCGGCGCGGACGCCTGTTCAGCGAGCACGACACCGCCGAGTCCGAGCGGGTGGTCATCGTGGACGAGAAGCTGGCGGATCAGTACTGGCCGGGCGAGGACCCGGTCGGCAAGCGCCTGAAGTTCGGCGACCTGGCCGATCCCGCCCCATGGGAGCGCACCGTCGGCGTCGTGGGCCGTGTGCAGCAGTACGGGCTGGACACCGACGACCGGATCGCCGTCTACCGTCCCCACGCACAGCGGCCGGCCCGCGTGCTCTACGTGGCCGTGCACGCGGCCTCGGACCCGGCGACTCTCCGCGGCCCCGTCAGCGGCGCCGTGCACGCACTCGACCCGGACCTGCCGGTACATCGGCTGACGCCGATGGCGGCGCGCGTGGAGCGCGCCGTGGCCGGCCGGCGCTTCGCGATGACAGCCCTGGTGCTCTTCGCCGCGGTGGCGCTGGTGCTGGCCGCGGTCGGCACCTACAGCGTGATCGCGTACCTGGTCCGTCAGGGGACGCGCGATCTCGGCGTGCGGCTTGCGCTCGGGGCTACGCCCGGCGCGATTCTCACCCTGGTGCTTGGGCAGGGTCTCTTTCTGGCGGCGTCCGGTGTGGCCATCGGGGCGGGCGGCGCGCTGTTGCTCGGGCGCGTCCTGGACGGGTTGCTCTTCGGCGTCACGCCACACGATCCAGTCACCCTCGTGGCCACCTGTCTCGGCCTGGTGGCGATCGCGGCCGTCGCCTGCTGGCTGCCGGCACGACGCGCCGCGGCGATCGATCCCGTGGTTGCGCTGCGCGCCGAGTAGCACACCTTCCGGCGCTCGCACGATTCTGCAATCGGCCCACCGGAACTGCAATCCGGGTGTCGTGCAATCGAGGGAAGAACGCCCGTTCCGTGCGCAGTCCACCTCTGGCGCAACTCTTGCCAGAGCGAGCGTGCCATGCCCGAGTCCGCCAGCATCGCCGTTGCCGTTCCGTCGTCGAGTGAGCGTGCGTCGCTTTCCGATTGGCTGTCGCAGGCCGGGTATCTCCCGGTGGCCGTGCCAGACCTCCTGAGTCTCGACCAGCAGTTGCAGAACCAGCCCATCGAGGCGCTCGTGGTGGACATCGCGCTGCTGCCGCGCGAAGACACCCTGCGCGACCTCGTGCGCCGGCTGGGCAGCAATCGCCCGCTCGTGGTCGTCGGCGACGCCTGCCGCGTTCCGCCCACACTGCGCGGCGACGTGAACGTGGTGCCGCGCCCCGTGACGCGCGAGGCGCTGGTCATCGCGGTCGGGCTGGCGCTGGCCGAGGGACGCCCGGTTCGCCGATACCCCCGGAAGCCCGTCGAGCCCATTCGTGCGACGGCGCACGGCATGTCGGTAATGATTCGCGAGGCAAGCCCCGGGGGCGTCGGCCTCGAGATGACGGGCCCGCGGCCCAACCCCCTGCCACCCTACTTCCGCCTCCGCGTGCCGGAGTTCGGCGTCCACGTGGTCGTCCGGCGCGCCTGGATCGCGCCTGCCGGCGCCAAAGAGGCCGTCCGCTGCGGCGGCACCGTCGAGGGCGACCTGCCCGACGCAGCCCGCTCCTGGGCCGACTTCGCCCGCGAGGCCCCCGCCCCGGTCACCTTCGTCGCCCGCCGCTGGGCCGTGCAGCAGCAATAGAGAATAGAACCCTTGCATCGAGCGATTGAAGATTGATGATCGGGTGATTGTTGAGCGATTGAGGATTGGTGATTGAGTGATTTCAATTGAGTGATTGGAGAATTGGGTCATTTATTGGGTGATTGGGTCCTTGCACAGAGCGATCGCGCGCTAGCCCGCCCGGTCACCAGACAAATTCCCCGATCACCAGCCCGATCCCCCAGTCACCAGATAGATCCCAAGTTCACCAGATAGATCCCAAGATCACCAGATAGATCCCAAGATCACCAGATCCCCAGATCGATCTCCAGATCACCACATCCCCAGATCATCAGATTCTGCGTGCCTCGCTCCCGGGAGGGGTATATAACTGCCCCAGCCGAGGGAGGCTCCATGAAGAAGCTGATCCGTGTGTGTGCCCTGGTGGCGCTGGCGCTGACGACCGTCACCGCACAACAGCGTACCGCTCCCAGTCCCGACCAGTACGCGCGACTGCACTGGCGGACCATCGGCCCGGAAGGAAACCGGTTCTCCGCGGCGGCCGGCATTCCCGGCGATCCCTATACCTACTATGTCGGTGCGGCCTCCGGCGGCATCTGGAAGACCACCGATGGCGGCACGAACTGGACACCGATCTTCGATGACCAGCCGGTGCAATCCATCGGCTCGCTCGCCGTCGCGAAGTCCGATCCCAACGTCATCTGGGCGGGCACGGGCGAGGGCAAGATCCGCAGTCACATCTCGATCGGCCAGGGCGTCTATCGATCGGTCGACGCGGGAAGGACGTGGACGCTGCTGGGCCTCGAACAGACCGGCCGGATCCCCCGGCTGGTCGTCCACCCCTCGGACCCGGACACCGCCCTGGTCTGCGCGCTCGGCCATGCGTATGGACCGCAGCCCGAGCGTGGCGTGTTCCGCACCACCGATGGCGGAAAGACGTGGGCCAAGACGCTGTTCGTGGACGAGAACACGGGCTGCTCGGACATCGCCATGGATCCGAAGAACCCGCGCGTCCTCTTCGCGGGCATGTGGACGCTGGAGATTCGCACGTGGGGCCGTGAGAGCGGCGGGCCCGGCAGCGGCCTCTTCAAGTCCACGGACGGCGGCCAGACGTGGACGCGTCTCCAGGGCCGCGGCCTGCCCACCCGGCCGGTGGGCAAGGTCGCCGTGGCCATCGCGGCCTCGAACCCGAACCGCGTGTACGCGCTCATCGAGACCGGCGACGGCGTGCCGTGGAAGGGACAGCCGACCGATCGCGGACAGGTCTGGCGCACCGAGAACGGCGGCGACACCTGGCAGGTCGTGAGCTACGACCACAACGCGATGGGCCGCGCGCACTACTACTCGCGGATGGCGGTCGCCCCGGACGACGAGGACGAGGCGTACTTCCTGACGGCGTCGTACGCGAAGAGCATCGACGGCGCGCGGACGCTGACGGTGCTGCCGCGCCCCGAAGCCCCCGGCGGGGACCACCACGACATCTGGATCGACCCGACGAACGCCAACCGCCAGATCGTCGCCCACGACCAGGGCCTCTCCATCACGGTGAATCGCGGCAAGACCTGGTATCGCCAGCGCCTGAAGAACGCGCAGATCTACCACGTCACCGTGGACAACGAGATCCCGTACAACGTCCTCGGCAACAAGCAGGACGAGCCTACCTATCGCGGGCCGAGCAACAGCCGCCTGCAGGGCGGCTTCGGGGGCGACCCGGGCATCCCGCGCGCCATGTGGCATGCCGTCGGCGGCGGCGAGAGCGGCTGGGCCACGCCCGACCCCACCGACTCCAACATCATCTGGTCCACGGCATCCGGCTCCGGCATGGTCGGCGGCATCGTCGTGCGCTTCGAGGAGAGCCGGCGGCAGTTCCGGAACATCGAGGTGTGGCCGGATCAGTCGAACGGGCCCGCCGAGGGCGTCCGCTACCGCTTCGTCTGGGACGCGCCCTTCCAGATCTCGCCGCACGATCACAACACCGTCTACGTCGGCAGCCAGCACGTGCACCGCACCTCCAACGGTGGACAGAGCTGGGAGGTGATCAGTCCGGACCTGACACTGAACGACAAGTCCCGCATGGGCATCTCGGGTGGCCTGACGCCGGACCAGATTGGCGTCGAGTACGCGGGCGTCGTCTACGGGATCGCGGAATCGCCGCGCGAGAAGGGTCTCATCTGGGTGGGCACCAACGACGGGCTCGTGCAGCTCACGCGCGACAACGGCAAGACGTGGACGAACGTGACGAAGAACCTGCCCGGCCTTCCGCCGTGGGGCTCGGTCCGGAGCATCGCGCCGTCGCGGTACGACTCGGGCACGGCGTACCTGACGGTGGACTTCCACCAGATGAACGGCCGCGACCCGTACATCTACCGGACCACCGACTACGGCCAGACGTGGAAGCTGATCGTGAACGGCATCCCGAAGAGCATGCTCAGCTACGCGCGGATCATCCACGAGGACCCGGTCCGCCGCGGCATGCTCTACGTCGGCACCGAGAACGGCATCTACGTCTCCTGGGACGCGGGCGACACCTGGCAGCCGCTGCAGAACGACCTCCCGCACGCGCCGGTCTCGGGCATCGTCGTGCAGGAGCACTTCAACGACCTGGTGATCTCCACCTACGGCCGCGGCTTCTGGATCATGGACGACATCACGGCGCTGCGCGCGCTGCCGGACGTGATGAGCAACGACGCGCACCTGTTCCCGCTGCGGCCGGCGTACCGCTTCCGCGGCATCACGGCGCCGTCCACCCCGTACGACGACCCGACGGTCGGGGAGAACCCGCAGTACGGCGCGTCGATCAACTACTTCGTGCGACAACCCGTCCAGAACGGCGGCACGCTCTCGATCAGTGACGCCAAGGGGCAGGTGGTGCGCACGATGCCGGTGCCCGGAGGCGCCGGGCTCAATCGGGTCTACTGGGATCTGCGTGGGGCGCCCACGAACACCGTGCGGATGCGGACCAACCCGTTGTACGGCCACGAACTGCCGCTTGGTCCGGACGGCACGCGCCCCGGGGGCGGAGGCCAGCAGGCCATCCTCATGCCGCCCGGCACGTACACCGTCAAGCTGACCATTGGCGGGCGCGACTACTCGCAGCCGCTCACCGTGCGGAAGGACCCGCATTCGGGCGGCACCGAAGCGGACATCCAGGCGCAGACCGCGATCCTCACCGACCTGCGCACCGGGATGAACACGGCCGTGGATGCGATCAACCAGCTGGAATACGTGCGCGCGCAGGTGCAGTCCACGATGCGATCCCTGCCAGAAGGCGAGCTGCGGCGGGCGGCGGCCGAGCTCGAAGGCAAGCTCGCAGACGCCGAGATGACCCTCATCGACCTGCGCATCACGGGAGGACAGGATGGCGTGCGCTACGCCTCGAAGCTGCTGTCGAAGTTCAACTACCTCGCCAACGGCATCGCGGGCAGCGACTATCGCCCGACCGACCAGCACGTCGAAACGGCCAAGCTGCTGCAGGAGCGCCTGAAGACGTCAGTCAGCCAGATCGGGGCGCTGGTCGAGAAGGACGTGGCCTCGTTCAACGACATGCTCAGGCGAGGCTCGGCCGGTCAGATCGTGACGAAGACACCCTAGATCCGAATCATGAAACCTGGAGATCTTGTGATGTGGTGATCTGGTGATCGATCTGGAGATGTGGTGATCTGGTGACCTATCTGGCGATTGAGTGATCAATCACCTGATAGATCGACAGATCACCAGATCGATCAACAGATCACCAGATCGATCAACAGATCATCAGATCTGCCAGATCTGCCAGATCGATCGCCAGATCACCACATCACCAGATCACCACATTCTCAATTACCGAAGCTTCGAGGCCGCGATGCGGCGGAGATCGGGGCGTGGCGAGTGTTCCGCCACCCACCGGTAGTCGTCGCGCGCGGCGTCGAGGCGACCGAGTTGCTCCAGAACCTCGGCCCGCGCGAAGCGGGGCTCGTCGAGGCCTGGAGCGGCATCGACGGCCAGGGTCAGTGGCTCGAGCGCCGCGTCGGGGCGGCCCGTCGCGCCGAGCACGAGGCCCAGCCCGAGCAGGGCGCGGCTGTCGCGCGGGCGCGCGGCGAGCACGCGACGATACTCCCCCTCCGCGTCGGCGTAGCGGCCGGCGTCGGTGAGCAGATCGGCCAGCTCTACCCGCAGCGTCGCGTTGGTGGCGTCGCGCTCGACGGCGGTTCGGAGCACCTGCAGCCCCTCGTCACGCCGCCCGCTGGAGAACAGCAGGCCGGCCTTCAGGGACACGGCCGCCGTGTGTCGCGGATCGATGGCCAGCGCGGCGTCCTCCTCCGCCAGTGCCCGCGCCCGGTCGCCCAGGCGCAGGTGCGCCAGCGCCATCCAGTGGTGGGCATCCGCGCTGCCCGGTACCGCGGCGACATAGGCCGTGAACGCCGCGACGGCCTCGCGATATCGCCCAGCGGCCAGTGAGGCGCGCCCCAGCAGCAGTCGGGCGAAGGCGTTGCCCGCATCCGTCGCGAGCACCTCCTGCGCGATGCGCGCGGCCTCGGTCGCCTGATCCCTCGCCAGCGCGCGGTTCCCGTCCAGGAGCCGCTCGAACAACGGCGCCATCCGCTTGGGGTCCGGCAGCGTGGCTCCGTCGGACTTCGCCATCGGTGCCGCCGTGCTCAGGTACCCGAGCGAGGCCAGCCGCTCCCGGGCGTCGGCGGTCAGCGGCGTCGAGGCCAGGCGGCCCGTGCCCGCGCCGGTCATCCCGTCGAGCGCACGCCGCAGCGTGGCAACCCGACCCGCCTCGAGGCCCGCCAGGTTGCGCTGCTCCCGCGGATCCGCCTGCAGGTCGTACAGCTCCGGCTCGGGTGCGTCGATGTACTTCCACCGCCCGGCCTGCAGCGCTCGCAGCGGCGCCCACTGCATGAAGAACTGCGGGAAGTAGGTTTCCGCATACGCGGCCGGCGCCTCGTCCCCCTCACCCCCGCCAGCCATCGCACCCCGCAGGCTCTGCCCCTCGGCGCCCTCCAGGGGACCGCCGCCGGCGAGGTCCGCCAGCGTCGGCGCGACGTCCACGAGACGGACCGGCGCCGACACCACGCGCGGCGACACGACGCCGGGCCACGCGACGATCAGGGGGACCCGGAGCGCCGCGTCGTACACGAACAGGCCGTGCGTGCTCTCACCGTGCTCGCCGAGGCTCTCCCCATGGTCGCCCGCCACCGCGACGATCGGCGACCGCGAGGTGCCGTAGCCGACGGCCTCCAGCAACTGCCCGACCACCGCGTCCTGGAACGCGATCTCGCCGTCGTAGGGACTGGCGGCGAACTGCTCGCGAAACGGCGAGGGAGGGACGTACGGATCGTGCGCGTCGTAGAGATGCACCCACAGGAAGTAGGGGCGTCTGAGGTTCTGGCGCCCCGGATCCGCCAGCCAGGCGCGCACCGCCGCCAGCGTGCGATCGCCGCGACGTTCGAGCTCCAGCGAGGTGGACGGCCCTGCAGGCGCTTCGTCCAGGCCGTCGTCGTAGTGCTCGAAACCACGCGCGAGCCCGAACTGCCGATCGAGGACGAAGGAGCTGACGAACCCTGCCGTCTCGTACCCACGAGCGGCCAGCAGCGACGCCAGCGTCTGGACATCCTCCGGCAGGACGAAATGCCCGTTGTTGCGCACCCCGTGCGAGAACGGGTGGCGCCCGGTCATCAGGCTCGCGTGAGCCGGCAGCGTCAGGGGCACGGGAGACAGCGCCCGCTCGAAGCGCACGCCCTCCGCCGCCAGGCGATCGAGGTTGGGCGTGGCGGCGCCGGTATGGCCGTAGCTGCCAAGCCGATCTGCACGCGTGGTGTCGAGAGTCACGAGTAGGACGCTGGGCCGGTCCTGGGTCGCGGCCGCGGGAATCGAGCCGGTCTGACTCGACGTGTTCCAGACCAGCACGGCCAGCCCCGCCACGATGAGGAGTGCCGCCATCGCGGCTGCCACGAGGACCCTTCGAGGTCCACGCGTCAGTCCCGACCCACCCTGCGACGAAGACCGGAGCGGCTGGCGCGGCCGTGAGCGACCCATCCGCTCCATGGGACCACGAAGCGCGAGAAACGAAAAGGGGGAACCCGCTGCGGGCTCCCCCCTTCGCGACCTTCGCAAAAGTCTTCGTGCGCTTCGTGCCTAGAACTTCAGCGCCGCCGACAGCTGGAGCGAACGCGGCGGGTGCCGGTTGAACCGCGCCAGGTAGTTCGGGCTGTACAGCTGGTTCGCGCCGACGTTCCACTGCGTGTTGGCGCCGGTGTTGAACACGTTGAAGATGTTCACCGACGGCTCGATGGAGCGCGTCCCGAAGCGGAACACCCTGCCGATCTTCATCTGCAGGTACTTCGCGTCGTCGTTGCGGGTCTGCCCGTCACCGCGCGTCGGCCCCTGGAAGCGCAGGCGCGTGGCCAGCGGGTTCGGCTGCGTGCGGCCGTCCGCCAGGCGCACCGTGGAGGGCCCGAACTGCGTGACCTGCGGGTCGTTGGCCGGCAGCTGGATCAGCAGCGGACCCACGAAGCCGCCCGCCTGGATGACATAGCTGCCACCCACGCTGATGCCCCAGGGCGCGTTCCACTGGCCGCCGATGCGCAGCGAGAACGGACGGTACGCCGCCCCCGACTCGCGACCACCGCCGTTCAGCGTGTTGTCGTCCCCGTTGCCGAAGAGCTGCTGGGACAGGTCGCGGTTGTTGTTGAAGGCGTCCGGCTGGACGAAGCGCGCCGGGTCGGTCGGGTTCCAGGTGCCCGTGAGGTACTGCCACTGCTGTGTGTAGCTGGCAATCACCTGGAAATTGTTGGACATGTTCTTGGCGAAGGTCATCTCGAAGGCATTCACGACCACGTCCGTCCACGTGGCGTTCGTCTCCTGCATGATGATGCCCTGGTTCGGATCGACGCGGCCGAACCCGCCGAACGGCTGGAAGGGCTGGTCGGGGTAGAAGCCGTTGATGTCACGCTCGGCGAAGTTGTCCTGGTAGCGGCGATGGGTGAACGCCGCGCCGACGCTGATCTGTCCACCGAACTGCCGGTTGTAGCCAACCGACGCTTCGTCCACGAAGGGCTGGTGCAGGTCCGGGTCGAACAGCAGGTTGGGATCCAGGCTCCGCGTCGGCGGCGTGACCACGGTCGTCCGGTTGCCCGCCGCATCGATGTAGATGTCCGTCGTCTCGACCGCGCCCAGGGTCCCGAAGGTGACGATGTAGTCCCGGCCGTTCACCTGTTCGGCGAGGCGGCCGTAGCTGGCGCGCACGACGTTGCGGGCATCGTCGGTGATGAGGTACGACGCGCCGATACGCGGCTGGACCATCGTCGCCTTCTGACGATAGATGTTGAGCAGCTCGTCGAACCGACGGTTGACGTCCACGCGGACGCCACCGTTGATGGTCAATCGCGGGCTGGGCGTCCACGCGTCCTGCACGTAGAACGCCGTGACCTTGTCGCGCTCGTTGATCGTGGGCACCAGGTTCGGTGAGCGGTACTGGAGGTGGAAGGGCGTGTAGCCGCCGGACGGATCGACGCCGTTGGTGTAGCGATCCTCCTGGAACGCGAACCCGCCGTTCGGGTACTCGGTGACGGTCTCGCGCACCATCTCCGGCGCTGCCCACAGTCCCGCCTTGAACTCGTGGCCGCCGGCCCAGCCGGTCTTGTAGTAGGTGAGGTCGGCGCGGATGACCGTCATGTTCGCCTTGGAGAGGGCGATCGTGGCCGGGTTGTCCAGCCGTGCCAGCTGACCCGTGCCCACCTGGATGCCCTGCTGGGCGAACGCGTTCTGGTGGATCGCCCGCTGCGGGCCCGTGATGGTCAGGTCCGAATACGTGTCGGCGTCGTTGCCGCGCTTGTTGTTGTAGTTGTAGGCGAACGACGTGGTCAGCTGGTTCGTCCAGACCGAGTTGATGCGGCCGTGATACAGGCCGCCGCCGGTGGAGTTGAACAGGTAGGGCCGGTTGTCCAGCTCGCGGTTGCTGGAATACCGGGACCGGTCGTTCTGGTAGAAGCCCGTCACCTCGTGCTTGGCATTCAGCTGGGCCGTGACCTTCACGAAGGGCTGGTTGCTCTCCATGAAGTTGTCGAAGTTCTGGAAGTTCGGGTCGTTGGCCTGCACGTTCGCGATGTTGAAGGCTGAGCGGCTGATGCCGTTCGTCAGGTCCGCCTTGCGGAACGCGGTGAAGAACCAGATCTTGTCCCGAAGAATGGGGCCGCCCACCGAGAAGTCGAACTGGTTCACCGACTGCGCCGTCGGGTTGCCGCCCGGCGCGCTGCCGCCCTTCGTGTTGTCGGCGTTCCAGTCGACGCTCTGGTAGTCGTACACGAACGCGCCCCGGAACTGGTTGCCGCCGCGGGGCGCCAGGATGTTCATCACCACGCCGGTGCCCGTCGGCGCGGCGGCGTCCACGCCCGCCAGTTTCAGCTCCGAGTCCTGCACGGTGTCGCCGCCGAAGCCGATGGAGTGCGCCGAGGAGTCGAGGAACGACCCCGCGGGCGCGCCTTCCAGCGTGAACACGTGCGAGAAGATCACCGCGCCCTTGAAGTAGTACGCCCGGCGGCCCACGCCGTCGTCCACGTTGCGGGACGAGATGCCCGGCGCCAGGTCCAGCGCGTCGCTGAAGAGACGGCGCGAGGTGACCGGCGCGGCGCGGATCAGCTCGCGGTCCAGCGTGATGGAGGTAGTGGGTTTGGTCGATTCGATCATCGGCGACTCACCGGACACCGTGATCGTTTCCGCCAGGGTGCTGAGGCCCAACTGGATGTCGAGCGTGAACGTCTGGCCGGCGCGCACGAGGATGCCCTCGCGCCGCGTGGTCGAAAATCCCGCCAGCTCCGCGGAGATGACGTACGCGCCAGGGGGAAGGTTGTTCAGCCGGTAGAGACCGGTCTCATCGGACACGACCACGCTCGGCGTGATCAGCTCGGGACTGGTGGCCGTCACCGTCACGCCCGGCAGCACGCCGCCGGACTCGTCCCTGATGAACCCGCGAAGGCCACCGCCACCCGTCTGTGCCCATGTGGGCGCCGCCAACAACGCCAGGGTCAGCCCCAGCGCCAAGCCTGCAAATAACCGAACGCGCATCTGCGACTCCTTTCCGTTACCCGAACGACTCCCGCGGGGGGCAAAAGTCCAGACAATTCGGTATGAACGAAACTTATCGAGTGAGGCGCAGCCTATAACACGTGCGAATGGATGTAAAGCTATGGTTCATCGCGTTTTCACCGCCCCGCCGAACGGATCGGTGCCAACCTTGTGACGGGCGGTGAGCGTGCGGCTCTTCATGTCGATCACGGCCACGTCACCGCTGCCGGAGTTCATCACGTAGAGCTTCGAGCTGTCGGGCGAGAAGAGCGGGAAGCCCGGCCCGCGGCCGAGCGGCACCGTCGCCACCACCGTGCGGCTGGTGGTGTCGATGATGGCCACGTCCTGTGTCCCGCCATGCGTCGAGGCGGCGAAACGGCCATCGGGCGACACGGCAATGCGCCCGGCGCCCTTGCCGCCGGTGGGAATCACCTGCACCACCGTGTCGGTCTTCGAGTCGAGGACCGTCACGCTGCCGTCGCCGTCCTCGTGCAGCCACACTTCCCCGTTCGGACGGAAGGCCACCCCGACCGGGCCGCCCTTCACCGGCACGACCTTCACCACACGATCGGTCGTCGTGTCGATCACGACGACACGGTCGTCGTCTCGGTGTGGATAGTAGAGCTTCCCCGTGCCGGGCTGGATGGCCAGGTAATGACCGCCCTGGAGCAGGAGATCGATCTTCCGGACCACCGTGCCGGCCTTCGCGTCGATGACCACGACGCCCGGGACGTCGGCGTTCTCGAGCCCGACGTACACCTTGCTGCCGTCTTCGGTGATGGCGATGCCGTGCGGTGCGGCGTTGCTGTTCAGGCCGTTGGGGGTCTGCACGGGCGTCCGCTTGAACTCCGGTGACTCGATCCGGCCCACCCGCTCCAGGGACTCGCCGGCGAGTATCTCCACCGTCGGGCCCTGAGGCACCGCGACGAAGATGCGGCGGCCGTCGGGCGAGACCGTGGCCTCGTGCGGCTGGTCCGGCGCGGTGTACTCGTGGAGGATGCGCCCGGATTCGGGATCGAGCTCGTAGGCCGTATGGTTGCGATGGCTGAGGACGATCAGGGTATGGGACTGTCCGGCGATCGGAGTGATGGCGAGGCCGAGCCCGAGCACGGCCAGGGCGATCTGACGCATCGTGGAACCCCCTGACGGCGGGAACAGTAGCACGAAGCGGTCCTGTTGGCGCTACAATCCACCCATCCGTCGAGCCCGTCCCCCGAGCTCTGCCGCGAGCTTGGTATGCCCGACACACCGGACGTCGACGCCCTCATCAGCAGCGCAGCCCTCGCCGCAAGCCAGCAGGACTCGGCCGCCGCCGCAGCCCTGTTGCGGGAGGCCCTGGATCGACAGGTCACGCTGCTGGGGCCGGATCACCGCGACCTGGCGCCGACCCTCAACAACCTGGCCCTGATGCTCGAGCGGCAGGGTGACGCCGACGAGGCCGAGCGCTGCTACCGCCGCGCCTGGGACATCGCCCGACGCAGCGCCGCGCCGGACGATCCGCTCGTGCAGGTGAGCCGCGCCAATCTGGCCGATTTCCTGCGCGCCTCCGGCCGGCCCGAGGTCGTGGACGCCGATCCCGGACCCGAGACTGCTGATCCCGAGCCCGAATCGTCGGGCGAGCTCGCCACACCACCGGCCCGACTCGAGTTGTCGCCACCGGCGACGATACCGGAAGCGCCATCGACCACGATGCCAGCAGCGCCATTCGCGATGATGCCGGCATCGCCGCGCGAGTCGATGCCCGCCGTTGCGCCGCTGCCACCCCCGCCGAGGCCAGCCGCGCCGCAGGTCACCAAGCCCGCGGCACTGCGCCCTGCGGAGAAGCCCGCAGGCGGCGTGCCTTCGACGTGGCTCGCCGCGGGCGTGGCCCTTGCGATGGTGGCGGTGCTCTGGTTCGTCCTGGTGCCGGCTGGCCAGCCGCCAGCAGCGCCCGGCGCCGCTGCCTCGGAGCCCCCAGCATCCACACCCTCGGCTGGCCGCCCGGAGGTGCAGCCCGCCGCTCCCGCGCCGGCCGTCACGCCGGAGACCGTTCGCCAGGAGGCGCCATCGCCGGCAGCGCCCGCGGCCGGCAATGCCACCACGAGCCCACGGGCCGGCGCGGCCAGCGCCGTCACCGCGGACACCTCCCTGTGCGAGACCCTGAACCGGAGTGGCGGCTCCTGGCGGTGCGTGCCATTGCGACCCAGCAGCCGGCCGGATGCGGTGTACTTCTACACCCGCGTCAAGTCCCCACGCGACATCGTCGTCCAGCACCGCTGGTCGCACGACGGCACCGTGGTGCGGACCGTCAGCCTGCGCGTCGGCGCGAACATGGAGGCGGGCTTCCGGACGTTCAGCCGCCAGACCCTCGGCCCGCGCGGCGCCGGGCAATGGGAAGTGGCGCTCCTCGCGCCCGGCGGCGCCGTCATCGAGGCGCAGCGCTTCGCGGTGCCGTGAGCCCGGCTGTCGGTTTGGCTTTTCTCTTTTCTCTTTTCTCTTTTCACTTTTCACTTTCAGAAGTAGACCACCACGCCAACGCCCGAACGCAAGCCGACGCTCGTGGTGGACGTATCGGCCCGGGAGACCGAGTACCCGGTGGTGCCCTCCTGCTGGCTATAGCTGAGCCCGAGTTCGCCAAACAGGCGGAACCGCTCGTGCGGGGCATACTGCGCGCCGAACGAGCCGGCGACGAGGAAGCCGTCGCTCTCCGAATCGATGGGGCCGAGCTGTACGAGCCCTTGCGAGGCTTCGTAGTCGCTCCGCGACCAGGCCCACGCCACGCGAGGCGTCAGGTAGAAGCGCAGGTCCGCGGGCGCGCCCAGGTAGAACAAGCCGCTCAGGCCGAGCGACGTCGTCCAGCCCTCGGAGGTGGTCGTGGACGTCTCCGTCATGCCGATGATCCCGCTGACGGTGCTGGTCGTCTCGGCCGACTGGCGGGTGATCGAGAAATCCGGGCGCAGGCCGATCCGCTCGCTGACGTCCCAGAGCACGCCGACCGATGCCGGATAGCCCATGACGAGCCCGACCTTGCGCGTCGACTGCGCCAGGGCCGGGGTGACGCCAGCCACGAGCAACGCCATCACGAACGGAATCACCACGCGTGGGTTCATGGTCGAGACGATATCGCACCGCGCCACTGGCCGGTCCGGGGCGTTGCACGGATTCTTTCCGCTCCCCACTCGGATTGGGGCATCGTATCGGCCATGCCTCAACGCCGCCCGCGCCCGTTCCACCTGCCCGCGCTGTCTGCCGCCTGCACCGTCGCGCTCCTGGTGTGCATGCCCCTGCTCCACGCGCAGGGCAAGCCGCGCGCCCGTGCGCTGGGCATCCCGTTCGCGGGCACGCCGGGCCCGCTCAACGCCATCACAGATGTCGCGGGCGTCGAGGTGGGACACACCACCATCGTCGCGGGCGAGGGCCCGCTCGTCGTGGGCAAGGGGCCCGTCCGCACCGGCGTCACGGCCATCTGGCCGCGAGGCAAGGTGTGGCAGCCCGTCTTCGCGGGCTGGTTCGCGGGCAACGGCTTCGGCGAGATGACGGGGGCTCCGTGGGTAGTGGAAGGCGGCGTGCTCGGCGGCCCTGTGATGATCACCGGCACCTACTCCGTCGGCGTCGTTCGCGACGCGGTGAACAGCTGGTTTCACGAGGTGGCCAAGCGCGAGATCCCGTGGCATCAACCCGTCGTCGGCGAGACGTCGGACGCCTTCCTGAACGACGGCCTCGGCCAGCACGTGACGAAAGCGCACGTATTCCAGGCGCTCGATTCCGCGCGCGCAGGGGCGGTTGCCGAGGGCAACGTCGGCGGGGGTACGGGCATGGTGGCGCACGGCTTCAAGGGCGGCATCGGCACGGCAAGCCGTCGCGTGGGCACGAACGCGATGCTGGGCGTACTGGTCCAGGCCAACTACGGGACGCGCGAGCAGTTGACGATTGCGGGCGTGCCCGTCGGGCGCGAGATCGCGGGCGCGGAGCGGGTGCGCGGCGCCCGGCCGCCCGCCGATCGCGACGGCTCGATCATCGTCGTCGTCGCCACGGACGCGCCGCTGCTGCCCCATCAACTGGTGCGGCTGGCCCGTCGTGTGCCGATGGGCATCGCCCGCCTCGGCGGCGTCGCGTCGAACGGCTCCGGCGACATCTTCATCGCGTTCTCCACGGCCAATCCCGGCGCGGCGGCCGAGACGGGCGTCACGCCGCTCACGTGGCTGCCAAACGGCGACCTGACGCCGTTCTTCCAGGCCACGGTCGAGGCCACGGAGGAGGCGATCGTCAACGCCCTGGTCGCCGCCGAGACGATGGTGGGCGTCAACGGCAACAGGGTACCGGCCCTGCCGACCAGCCAGGTCAGGGAGATCCTGCGCAAGTACAACCGGCTGGGCCAGGAAAAGTAGAAAGAGAAAAGAGAAAAGAGAAAAGAGAAAAGAGAAAGGCACGGAAGGCCGCGCAGCGCCGGCGGCTAGTCCGAATCGTCCTCACGATCCTGCTTCACGCGTGCGCGCTGGCCGCCCAGGAAGAGGCCGACGACGCCGGCGGCGCCGAGCCCCACCAGTGCGCGGGTGAAGAAATGTCCCCGCTTCTTTTCCGGCGTGACGAGCTGACGATAGACGTCCAGTTGCGGCGGCCGTTGCGGCGGCCGCGGCCGCTCGCGGCGCTCGGGCGCCGGCACCCAGCGCGTGAGGTACGTGAAGTGCTCGGAGGCACACACGGGACAGTGATATTCGTCGTGCACTTCTTCACAGTCGAGGCACAGTCGGGCCATACGCAACTGCATCCTGGCAGTGTAGCGCGCTTCGCATCCGCCCGGGCCTGACGGACCCCACCGACGCCGCAAGAGACCACGAAGCCACGAAGGACACGAAGACGGACACGAAGCATTTCATGGGACCTGACTTGCCGAAGATGTCTTCGTGCGTCCTTCGTGCCCTTCGTTCTTCGTGGTCTCTTGCGGCTGAGTTGCAGTCTGCCGCGGTTCTGCTATCCTCCGCGGCAAGGAGGTGCACCGTGACCGTAGGGCTCCTCGTTTCCCTCACGTCCCTGCTGCTCTGGCAGGCGGCGGCCGCTCCCCCCTCGGACTCCCGCGCACGCTTCTCCGGGACATGGCGCCTCGACCCGGCTCGGAGTGAATCCGTCGCAGGCGGCGACCCTGCCGATGCCGTGACCGTCGAGATTTCTCAGACCGACCGCGAGTTGACGATCGCGACAGCGCAGGGTGCCCGGCGTCACCAGGCCGGCTACACGTTCACGTCCGGGGCACCCGCACCCTACGGCATCGATGGGTCGTCCGGGCGCGCATCCTGGAATGGGGAGGCCCTCGTCACCGAGGGAACCCGCCTGATCCAGGGGCAGACCGTCGCCACGCGCGAGACCCGCACGCTCAACGCCGACGCGAGCGAGATGACGGTCGAGGTCGTGGTCATCGTGCAGCACGGCTACCAGTTCCGCGGCGCGCGCAACTACGGCATCGGCAAGGACGTCTACACGCGTGTCGAGAGATGAAGAAACCACGAGGGCACGAAGAGCCTTCGTGGTGTCTCGTGACACCTACTCCCGTCGCAGGGTGACGGTGGGATCGATGGCGCTCACGCGGCGCGCGGGAATCCAGCACGCCAGCGTCGCGACCGCCAGCAGAACGGCCGGCGTCCCGCCGAAGACGAGCCATGACACCGGCGCGCCGGGCGCGAGGTGGATGTACACGCCGTACACCAGCAGCCAGCCCAGCGCCGCGCCGATGACGATGGCCCGCATGGTGGCGCCGACAATCTCCCGCGCGACGCGTGAGGCCCGCCCTCCCAGTGCGAGGCGCACGCCGATCTCCCGCGTGCGGCGCGCCACGGCGTAGGACACCACGGCGTACATTCCGCAGGCCGCCAGGGCCAGCAGCACCGGCCCGAGCACGACGAACAGCCGCGCCGGCACGCGGCGGAACACGAGGTTCATCTCCACGTGATCGGCCAGGGTGCGTGTCGCGAACAGCGGCAGGCCCGGCTCGAGCTGGCGTGCCACCTCTCGGACGGCGGCCCCGAGCGACGCTTCGGCCCCGGGGCGCGTGCGCAGGTGCAACTCACCCTGCAGAAGCGGCCGGTCCCGGTACGAGAAGAAGATTGCCGGGGACGAGGGCTCACCGAATGCGTCGTACGTGGAGTCGCGAACGATGCCGACGATGCGGTACGTGCGGCCGCCCGACTCGACGTCCCTGCCGATCACCACGCCCTCCGGTGCGTAGCGGCGACGGAACGCGTCGTTCACGATCAATTCGGGCGGCGCGGTCCGATCCCCCAGCGGCGAGAAATCGTTCCCCTCGAGGAGCGGGATGCCCATCACCCCGAAGTACCCGGGCGTGACGATGTTGCTGAGCGCCCGGTCCCGACCGCCGTCCAGCCGCGGGCGGCCCTCGATGACGAAGGACCGCTGCGGCAAGCCGTGGATGTCGAGCGGCACGGACGAGGCGATGGCCGCCTGATCCACCCCCGCGATGGCGGACGCCGCGGCCAGGAACCGCTCGGCGAACCGGCGCGCGTCATCGGCGTTCCGGCCCTGCCCGCCGAGGTCGTAGGCCGTCAGCAGCACGCCCTCCATCCGGAAGCCGGGATCGACCGCTTCGCTCTCGGCGAAACGACGCGCGAAAAGGCCCGCGACCAGGAGCACGACCAGCGCGATGGCCACTTCGGTGGCGATGAGGCCGTGCCGCAGGCGCGCGCGGCCCAGCAGCGAGCCGTCGCCGCGCACCGCCCGCAGCGGGTCCACGCGCGCGAGGTGGAGAGCCGGCAGCGCGCCGGCGGCCAGCGTGGCCACCACCGCGAGGCCCGCGGCGAAGCCGAGTGTCGTCAGGTCGAGGCCGGCGTCGAAGCGGACGGGGAACGCGAGCGTGATGAGCGGCATGGCACGCGTGACGCGCGCGCTCCAAGCCGCGATCAGGCTGCCGAGCGCGGCCGACGCCAGCGCAAGGAGCGCGACCTCGAGCAGCAGGAGCCGGGCCACCCGCCAGGGCCCGCCGCCGACCGCCAGTCGGACGCCCACTTCGTGCTGCCGCTGGCTGGCGCGCGCGAGCAGCAGATTGGCCGTGTTCCCGCACACCGCGAGCAGGAGCAGCAGCAGGATGCCCTGCAGCACCGCGAGCGCCTGGACGAGGAACCCCTGCGGCCCGCGAGAGCCGCGCCAGTAGGGCATGACCTCCGCGCTGATCCCGCGATTCGCCTCGGTGAATCGGGCCTGCAGCTCCGTCATCTCCCGGGCCACGACGGCCGAGGCGCGCGCGACATCACCGGCCCCGGCCAGCCGGCCCAGGACGTAGTAGCCGCGCACGGTGCGCGCCTCCAGCTCCGTCGAGCCGCCCAGCAGGAGCGGGGCCGTCACGGCCGGCAGCCACACGTCGAACTGCAGGCCAAGAACCGTGCCCTGGAATCCCTCGGGCGTGACGCCAATCACCCGAAGGTCACGATCGCTCACGCGAACGGTCTGAGCGTCCAGCGGTGCGCGCCCCAGGCGATCGCGCCAGAACTCGTAGGACACCACCACGGTCTCTGCGCCCGCGCCGCGGGCGGTTTCGGGCTCCGTGAAGAACCGGCCCGCCGCGGGTCGCAGGCCCAGCACGCTGAAGTACCCGTCGGACACCAGCAGGCCGTACGCGCGCTCGCTCCGCGCGGTCTCGCCGATGACGACCGGCGTCATGCGGAAGGCCACGAGCCGCGTCACCGGCGCCAGGGCGTCCCGCAGGTCCTCGAACTCCGGCCAGGACGCGCCGGGGCGCCCGCCCGTCTCGGTGCGCGGCTCGATGAGGTGGACCTCCGACGCGGCGGACACGCCCGGCAGCGGCCGCAGGACGAGGGCCTGCATCCACGTGAAGACGACCGTGTTGACGCCGATGCCCACGGCGAGGGAAAAGACGATGACCGCGGCGACAACGGGCATGCCGCGGATGCCGCGGAGGGCGTGGCGAAGATCGTCCCACATAGGAGTTAGTTAGGAGTCAGGAGGCAGGAGGTAGGAGGTCGGAGGCAGGAGTCAGGGCTTCTTCAGGCGTTCGGCGGTCCATTCCATGGGGCCGCGTGGCAGGTCAATCGACCCTTCCAGCGTGTCGTCCGGTTTGTGCGTGCCGGTGAGTTTCATCTTCACAAGTGCCCCGTGGGATTGGGAATCGCCGACCTGTGCGTCGCTCGTCAGCGTGAAGGCGTCGTCTTTCACCGCACCGTCGAGCGGCACGCGCTGGCCCATTATGTACAACGTGGCCTCGAGTGTGCCCGCCTTGTCCTCGACTTCGAGCCCCACCTGGTGGCCCTCGAGCAGGATCACCCACGTGCCCGTCAGGCTCCGGGGCGCGTCCTTTGTCTCCGGCGCGGCCGGCTGTGCGCCCGCGTGCACCGCCGCCATCACCACGAGGGCCAGAGCGTATACCGAAATCGTGTGCCGCATGATCACCTCCGTCCCGCAGGCTACACACGCACAGCTGAACACCCCCTGAACGGGGTCAGGCACCGACACGCCGGCATATGGTGCCTGACCCCGTTCAGCCGCGGTTCAGCGACGTGCGCTATAAGTGGGGCGTGCGCGTGCTGGTGGTGGAGGACGAGCCGCGGCTGTCTCGGGAGCTGGCCGATGCGCTCGGCGCCGTGGGCTACGTCGTGGACGCGGCCGCTGACGGCGCGCGTGCCGACATCCTGGTGCACACGGAGCGGTACGACGCCGTGCTCCTCGATCTCGGACTTCCCCGCCGCGACGGCCTGAGCCTGCTGCGCGCGTGGCGCGAGGCGGGCCTCGCGATGCCCGTGCTCGTGTTGACGGCGCGGAGCAGCTGGCACGACAAGGTGGAAGGCATCGACAGCGGCGCCGACGACTACGTGGCCAAGCCCTTTCGGATGGAGGAGGTACTGGCGCGCCTTCGCGCGCTGCTCCGGCGCGCGCAGGGACACGCCACGCCGCGGCTGTCAGCCGGCGCGCTCTGCCTCGACCCACGCACGGCGTCGGTGACGCTCGCCGGACGGCCGGTGAAGCTGACGGCACACGAGTACCGCGTGCTCGCGTACCTGATGCACCACGCGGGCCGCGTCGTCTCGCAGACCGAGCTGTCGGATCACATCTATGCCCGCGACACGGATCGCGACTCCAACACCGTGGAGGTGTTCATCGCGCGCCTGCGCCGCAAGCTCGGCGCCGCCAGCATCAGCACCGTGCGCGGCCTCGGGTACCGGCTCGAGGCCCTCTCGTGACGTCCCTTCGGTCGCTGAAGGCCCGCTTCATCGTGGGCTCCGTGCTGTGGACGCTGGGATTGCTGGGCGCCTCGCATCTGGCGTTCGTGTTCGTCACCCAGTACGTGCCGCACGTCCTGGTCATCCAGCACTGGACGGTGCTCGGCATCCTGGCGTTGGTGTTCATGCTCGGCGGCCTCACACAGGTGCGACGGGGCCTGGCACCCATCAACGACGTGCGGCAGCGGCTGGCCGCGCTGCGGCAGGGCCGCGCCCGTCGGCTCGACGGCGATTACCCGTCGGAAGTGCAGCCGCTCGTGGACGACCTCAACGCCCTGCTCGAACACCGGGAGGAGGCCGTGCGGCGGGCACAGGCGAAGGCCGGCGATCTCGCGCACGGCTTGAAGACACCGCTCGCGGTGCTGGCACAGGACGCGGCGCAGGCCGAGCACGCGGGCTTGCCCGACGTGGCCGCCAGCATCCGCCGCGAGGTGGAGGGCATGCGACGGCAGGTGGAGTCGCACCTGGCCCAGGCGCGCGCGGCCGCGTCGGCGGCCACGCTGGGCGCACGGTGCGGGGTTGCCACGTCGGCCGAGCCGCTGGCGCGCACGCTCGATCGCCTCCACGCGGCGCGCGGCCTCGCCCTTCAAGTGGACGTGCCCGAGGCGCTGGCGGTGGCCGTGGAGCGTCAGGACCTCGACGAGATGCTGGGCAACTTGCTCGACAACGCGTGCAAGTGGGCGCGCACGCGCGTGATGCTGCGTGCGACGGCGGATGGAACGGGTCAGGTGCTCGTGGCTGTCGAAGACGACGGCGATGGACTGCCCGAGGCGATGTGGGCACAGGTGCTGCGACGGGGCGTCCGCGCGGACGAGTCCGCCCCCGGCTCCGGCCTCGGCCTCGCCATCGTCCGCGACCTGGCGGACGTGTACGGCGGCGCCATCACGCTCGGCCGCGCGAGCCTCGGCGGCCTCCGCGCGGAGCTGCGCCTGCCTGCGGCGTGACCGTGGACCGGCTACACTGGTGCGGGCCGATGCAGGGAACCGAATTCGACGAACTGGCGTTCTTCGCGGCCGTCCAGACAAGCGGCGTCCGGGCCTTGCTGATCGGGCGCCGCGCCCTCGTCGTGCTCGGACTGCCGGTCCTGACCGCCGACTACGATTTCTGGATCCACATCGATGACATCGAGCGGTTCAACAGCGCGGCGGCACCCTTCGGGTTGGCGCCGACGCGCTCGGTCGCGGAGGCGCGTGGACGCGGCAGGTACGTGCTGGAGAATGACGAGCACGTCGACGTCCTGGTCGCGCGAGCGGTGCCGACCATCGACGGGCAGTCGGTCAGCTTCGCGGACGTGTGGGGTCGCCGGCAGCCCGTCGCTCTCGCTGAGGGTGTGTCCGTACAGTTGCCAGCCATTGCCGATCTGATCCTGACGAAGCGGTTCGCGCCTCGGCCCAAGGATCTCGAAGACATTCGTCTCCTCGAGATTCTTCAACAAGAGGGGGACACGCCGTGAGCCCAGGTGGTGACGCCCGTGCGCGCGCGATCGCCGCAAGCGAGCGACGCCTCACGCCCGAGGAAGTCGAGGCCTACCTCGCGACTCCGGTCTCGGCCTCGGAGCGCGAGGAGGTGCTGGCGCTGGTGCGCTGGTTCCGCCGACGCTTCTCGACCGGTGGCGAGCGGCTGGCGTACGTGCGGCGAGCGTATCGGCGCTGGACTGTCGGGGCACAGTGAGTGCGCCTCACCGTCGGGCGCGGAGCCGCAGCAACCTCGCCTGATCGTCCGGGAACCCGGGGACGGCGGGCGCCCGTGGTGGAAATAGCGCCGGGTGCCAGGCGTCGCGCATCACACCGTCGGGCGTGTGCGCGTCGGGCGGCCGGGGTGTCGTCGTGGTCTCTTTTCTACGTCTCTTGCGGGCGGGCCATGCGCTCCGGCACCACCCACGCGTCGAAGTCGGTCGCGCTGACACCAGCTGAGACCGCCGCCTCACGCAGCGTAGCGCCCCGCTCGTGCGCGTGACGCGCAATCGCCGCGGCTCGCTCGTAGCCGATGTGCGGCGCCAGCGCGGTGACCAGCATCAGCGATTCCCGGACGTGCGCGGCGATGCGGGCATGGTCCGGCTCGAGGCCGAGCGCACAGTGGGCGTCGAACGACGCACACGCGTCGGCCAGCAACTCCGCGGACTCCAGCACGTTGTGCAGGATCACCGGCTTGTACACGTTCAACTGGAAGTGCCCCTGTGACGCCGCGAACGCCACGGCGCCATCGTTGCCGTACACCTGCACCGCCACCATCGTCAGCGCCTCCGCCTGGGTGGGGTTCACCTTGCCGGGCATGATCGACGAGCCCGGCTCGTTCTCGGGAATCCGGAGCTCGCCGATGCCCGCGCGCGGGCCGGAGGCATAGAGCCGCACGTCGTTGGCCACTTTCATCAACGCACCGGCCAGGAGCCTGAGCGCGGCGCTGGTCAGGGCCATCGCTTCGTGCCCGGCCAACGCCGCCACGAGATTGCGCGGCGGCCGGAAGGCGTGTCCCGTGAGTGCGGCCACGCGCGCCGCGGCGCGCTCGCCGAATTTCGGATGGGCGTTGAGTCCGGTCCCGACCGCCGTCGCGCCGAGCGCCAGTTCCAGCAGCCCCTCCCGCGCCTGCATCACCGCGTCGAGCCCCGCGTCGATCTGCGCCACCCACCCGTCGATCACCTGGCCCAGCGCAATCGGCGTCGCGTCCTGCAGGTGCGTGCGCCCGATCATCACCACGTCGTCGAACGCGCGAGCCTTGTGGACGAGCGTCTCGCGCAGCGCGCGTGCGGCCGGCAACAGCCGGCCGGCGAGCACCTCCACGGTGGCGATGTGCATCACCGCGGGAAAGGCATCGTTCGACGACTGCCCCAGGTTGACGTGATCGTTCGGATGCACCGGCCGCTTCGCGCCGAGCGGTGCACCCACGGCCTGATTGGCGCGGTTGGCGATCACCTCGTTCGCGTTCATGTTGCTCTGCGTGCCGGAGCCGGTCTGGAACACGACCAGCGGGAACTCCGCATCGAGGTGACCCTCGATGACGGCATCGGCCGCCGCAGTGATCAGGCGCGCGCGCTCCGCGTCGATCTCGCCGAGTTCCTCGTTGGCCAGGGCCGCGGCTTTCTTGACGAGCCCCAACGCGCGGATGACAGGGCGCGTCCAATGAAACCGGTCCACGCCGATGGCGAAGTACTGAAGGGAGCGTTGGGTCTGCGCTCCCCAGAGACGATCGGCGGGCACCTCGACCTCGCCGAACGCGTCGTGCTCGAGCCGGGTACGGGTGGCCATGGGCCACGATACCGCGTTGGTGAGGCGTCGACGGTGCCCTTGCCGGGATTTCTTCGTGCCTCTCACCGCTCACTCTTCACTTCAGGCTGCGTTCTTCAGGAGCCTGCGAGAGCCTGCCGAGCGCAGACACGTCGCCCGCGGCGAACGGGCGCGGACCATCAGGGCTCGTACACGTTCGCGGCCGCCAAATGGCGGCCGCGGCCTGAGCTAGAGCCTGCCGAGCGCAGACACGTCGCCCCCGGCGAACGGGCGCGGACCATCAGGGCTCGTACACGTTCGCGGCCGCCAAATGGCGGCCGCGGCCTGAGCTAGAGCCTGCCGAGCGCAGACACGTCGCCAGAGGCGAAGTGGCGCGCTCGGCAGGGCTCGAACCTGCGACCCCCAGCTTCGAAGGCTGGTGCTCTATCCAACTGAGCTACGAGCGCCTGCACCCTTGCACCGGTGCACCCGTGCACCCGTGCACCCGTGCACCCCTGCGCCGGTGCACCCGTGCACCGATTACGGTTTGTTCGCGAGGTATTTGATCTGCTTGAGTCCGTCGACTTCCTTCGGCAGTTCCGCGCTGCCCGCCGGGAACTTGTTGCCCTTCAGCAGGTACGCGATGACATCGACCTTGGCCGCGACCGGCATGGCGCCGGGGTTGCTGGGCGGCATCGACTGGCGGATGCGCTCGTAGAGATCACCGACGGACAGGTCGTTCCAGGCCGAGGCGAATTCAGGGCCCGCCAGCCCCGGCGCGAAGCCGTCACCGCCGAAATCCGCCTGGTGACAACTGGCGCATTCCGCCTCGTACGAGGCCTGCCCGCGCTTGGCCTGCTCCTCCGTGTAGACGCCGTCCCATACGGTCTTGCCCTGCGCGCCCACCTCTGGCTGGAGCGCCACGGCGGCCAGCCATACCATTCCCACACCAAGAACTGCCGTTCTGAACGTCATGTGCACACACCCTCGCGTGATCGGATCTTAACAGTACGAGACGCCGCGGATCACCCGTCGCGCTCACTCGACGGAGGCCGGCACGTGTCGCTGCACCACGGCGGCTATCTCATCCAGGGCCCGCCCGAGCGACGCCGCCACCTGGTCGCGCTCCTCGGCCGTGAGGGCCGTCAAGGCGCTGTGCATCGGGGTGGTGCGGCTGCGGACGGCCAGGGTCAGGTGATAGTCGCGGGTCGGGTCCAGGAAGCGCTCGCGGGCAATCTCCATGGCCACCACTCTACTCTGCCCGGCCGCCGCCGGTCGGCACGGAGCATGCCGCCGGGGCCGGGATTCCATAAGCCGAACAGATGCAATGTTTACAGGTGACAGGTGGACGACACACGGGGTAGAATCCCCTACCTGCAGGCTCCCATTCGGGATCCACGGGTGATGGTTCAGGCTGACTGTTGGTGACAGACAAACGGGGGAGTTGAGCTATGGCAGATGCTCGTTTCCGCTGGGGCGCTTGGATGGGCGCGATGGGGTTGGCACTCGTGGCCGCTCCCGCCGCTGCTCAGAGCCAGCCCTCCCAGGTGACGTTCACGAAGGATATTGCGCCGATCTTCCAGAAGGCCTGTGAGTCGTGCCACCGCAAGGACTCGCTCGGCCCCATGTCCCTCGTCACCTACGAGGAAGCCCGCCCGTGGGCGCGCTCCATCAAGGCGCGCGTCGCGGCCCGTCAGATGCCGCCCTGGCACATCGACAAGAGCGTCGGCATCCAGCACTTCTCCAACGACCGCTCGCTCACCGACGACCAGATCGCCGCGATCGTGAAGTGGGTCGACTCCGGCGCCCCCAAGGGCGACATGAAGGACATGCCGGCGCCCGTGAAGTGGCCGAACGAGGAGGCCTGGAACCTCACGAGCCTCTTCGGTGAGCCCGACCTGATCATCAAGACCCCGAACTGGACGCAGCCCGCTGTCGGCCAGGACGCCTGGTACAAGCCGGTCGTCGAGAGCGGCCTCACCGAGCCTCGCTGGGTGCGCGGCATCGAGATCCGCCCCGGCACCAAGAAGGGCCGCCGCATCACCCACCACGCCCTCGCGCACCTGCAGCAGGAAGAGCCTGGCGTGAACGCCGAGGAATCGGGCGCCGGCCTCTTCATGGAATGGGCCGTCGGCAAGCAGGGCGAGATCATGCGTGAGAACAGCGGCAAGCTGCTCATGCCCGGCGCCCGCTTCGTGTTCGACATCCACTACCACTCCGTCGGCGAGGAGATCACCGACAACGTCGAGCTCGGCATCTACCTCTACCCGAAGGGCCAGGAGCCGAAGTACCGCCAGACGCTGGCCCTCTGGAGCACCATCCAGGGCGGCAACCGCGCGCTCGACATCCCGCCCAACACGGTGACCGTCACCCAGAACTTCCACGTCCTCCGCAAGTCGGGCCGCCTCGAGAACTACCAGCCGCACATGCACCTGCGCGGCAAGGCCATGCTCCTCGAGGCCATCCTGCCGACCGGCCAGATCCAGACGATCAGCATGGTCAGCGAGTACGACTTCCAGTGGATGTCCAACTACGTCTACGCCGACGACTACGCGCCGCTGCTGCCGAAGGGCACCATCCTGCGCCTCACGTCCTGGTACGACAACACGACCGCCAACAAGAACAACCCTGATCCGAATCAGTGGGTGGGCTGGGGCGACCGCACCGTCGACGAGATGGGGCATGCCTGGATCAACATGACCTACATGGACGAAGAGGACTTCAAGTCCGAAGTCGAGAAGCGCAAGGCCAAGCTCGGCACGACCACCGCAGCCGAGCGGCAGGAACGCGAATAGCAGCTCGTTCGACGGGAAGGGGGTGCCGACACCGGCACCCCCTTCTCGTTTCTCCCGTGGGATCAGGTCCCCTTCCTCTTTCTGTTTTCGGAGAACCTCGGATGCACGCGACAGGATCCATTCTCACGCGCGCAGGCATGGCCCTGCTCGTCGGCGGCTGCGCGCTCGTTGGCACCGGCGTCGTGTCGGCCCAGTTGCCCATGGACGTCATCAAGGAATCGGGGGAGGCCGTCTACGCGGCGTACGAGGGCTGGTACGTCACCCCTGACAAGAAGAAGGCCCTGCTCATCGGCTTCTGGAACCGCAACACCAAGCAGGTCCTCGACATCCCCGTCGGCCCGAACAACCGCGTCGAGCCGGGCGGCCCCGATCACGGCCAGCCCACGCACTTCGAGCCCCGACGCGGCTGGGGCACGTTCAGCATCGTCCTGCCGGACAACTTCACCGACAAGGACAAGATGACCTGGACCCTCATTGCCAACGGCAAGACCACGTCCATCCCGATGGGCCTCAATCTCGACTACGTCGTCGAGCCCTACCGCGAGACCGGCATGGGCAACACGCCGCCGGTGCTGAAGTTCGACCCCGCGGGCAAGACCTTCACGGGGCCGCCCATCGGCATCGCCCTCGAGAAGACCGCGACCGTGAACCAGCCGCTCGAGCTCACCGTCTGGGCCACGGACGATGGCATCGAGGATCCGCGCTTCCCGGGCCGCGGCAACAAGCCCCTCAACGTCCGCTGGATCATCCATCGTCAGCCGGTCGGCGCCACCATCAAGTTCGCGGAGGATCGTCCGAAGGTGGACAAGGAGAACCAGGGCAAGGCGTCCACCACCGCCACCTTCTCGATGCCCGGCGACTACATGCTGCGCGCGCAGGGCACGGATCTCTCCGGCGAAGGCGGCGGCGGCTTTCAGTGCTGCTGGACGTCCGCTCTGGTCAAGGTCACTGTCAAGTAAGCCGAATCTGGTGACCTGGTGATGTAGTGATCTGGCGATCGATCTGGGGATCTGGTGATCGGGGGATCTATCTCGTGATCGGGGGATCTATCTCGTGATCGGGGGATCTATCTCGTGATCGGGGGATCTATCTCGTAATCGGGGGATCTATCTCGTAATCGGGGGATCTATCTCGTAATCTGAAGGGCCGCGGAGCATACGCTTCGCGGCCCTTCGCGTGTCAGTCCCGCCAGAGCTTCTCACTTCTCACTTTTCACTTTCGTCGTGGACGCGGAGGGCAAGCTGCTCGCCCTCCGCGTCCACGACGATCCGCGCGCCGTCCCGGACGTCGCCGAACAGCAGCAGTTCGGAGAGCGGCTTCTTGATGCTGCGCTCCACCAGGCGGGCCATGGGCCGGGCGCCGAAGGCGCGGTCGAAGCCTCGCGCGGCGAGCCACGCGCGTGCGGCGGGCGTGAGATCGATGATGAGACGGCGCTTCACCACCATCGCCGCCAGTTCGCCCACGTGCTTGTCCACCACGCGCGCGATCTCCGCCGGGCCGAGCGCGTGGAAGTGAACCGTGGCGTCCAGCCGGTTGCGGAACTCGGGCGAGAACATCCGCTCGAGCGCCCCCGTCGCGCGGCTCCCCTCCCCGGCCTCTCCGAACCCCATCTTCCGGCCCGACAGGTCCCGCGCCCCCGCGTTGGTGGTCATGATGAGGATGACGTGGCGGAAGTCGGCCTGCCGGCCGTGCGCATCCGTCAGCGTCGCGTGGTCCATCACCTGCAACAGGATCGAGAAGAGATCCGGGTGGGCCTTCTCGATCTCGTCGAGCAGCAGCACCGCGTGCGGCGCCTTCCGGATGGCGTCGATCAGCAGCCCGCCCTCCTCGTACCCGACATAGCCCGGCGGCGCACCGATCAGCCGCGCGACTGCGTGCTTCTCCATGTACTCGGACATGTCGAAGCGCAGGAACTCCACCTTCAGGACGCGCGCGAGCTGGCGCGCCAGCTCCGTCTTGCCGACGCCGGTCGGCCCCGCGAACAGGAAGCTGCCGATCGGCTTGTCCGCGGCCCGCAGGCCCGATCGCGCCAGCTTGATGGCGGAGGTCACATCGTCGATCGCCTGATCCTGCCCGAAGATGACGGCCTTCAGCTCCGCATCGAGACGCTGGAGCGCCGTCCGATCGTCGCTCGAGACCGCCTGCACGGGCACACGCGCCATCTTGGCGACCACCTGCTCGATGTCCGCGGCGGTCACCGGCACGCGGTCTGCGCCCGTCGGCGCGGCAGGCCCCGCGCCCGCGGGCACGCCGTCGCCGGGCGGCGTCGAGGTACCGGTCCGGAGCCTGGTCGAGGCACCCGCTTCGTCCACGACGTCGATGGCCTTGTCCGGCAGGTGCAGGTCGCGCAGGTGGCGCGCGGACAGCGTGACCGCCGCCTCGAGCGCCTCGTCGGTGTAGGACACGCCGTGATGGCGTTCGTAGGCGCCCTGCAGGCCCTTGAGAATGGCCAGGGTCTCGCTCTCGGAGGGCTCCAGCACCTCGATCTTCTGGAAGCGCCGGGACAGGGCGCGGTCCTTGTCGAAGGACTGCTTCACGTCGCTGAAGGTCGTCGAGCCGATGCAGCGGAGCGTGCCCGAGGCCAGCGCCGGCTTCAACAGGTTGCCGGCGTCCATCGTGCCGCCCGATGCCGAGCCCGCGCCGACCAGCGTGTGGATCTCGTCGATGAACAGGATGGCCTGCGGCTGCTTCTCCAGCGCGTCGAGCACCTGCTTGACGCGCTCCTCGAAGTCTCCGCGGTACCGCGTCCCGGCCACGAGGGCGCCCAGGTCCAGCGCGAACACCCGCGCGCCCTTCAGTGCGTCCGGCACCGCGCCTTCGTGGATGCGCCTCGCCAGCCCCTCGGCCAGCGCCGTCTTGCCCACGCCGGGCTCACCGACGAGCAGGGGGTTGTTCTTGCGGCGGCGGCAGAGCACCTGCACCATGCGCTCGACTTCCAGTTCGCGCCCGATCAGCGGATCGATCTGGCCGCGCGCCGCCTTCGCCACCAGGTCCGTCGCGTACGCCTCGAGCGGCTCGCGAGGTCCCGCCGACGTGCCCTCCGGATCCGAAGGCGTGACCGGCGCTTTCGTCTCTCCGGTCCCATGCGAGAGCGCGCGCAGCAGGCTCAGGCGATCGAGCCCCTGCTTGCGCAGGAAGTAGGCGGCGTGGCTGTCGTCCTCCTGCAGCAGGAACACGAGCAGCGCACCGCTCTCCACCTGCTGGGCACTGGACGACGCGGCATGCACGACCGCGCGTTCGACGACGCGGTCGAAGCCGATGGTGGATTCGGGCTTGACGGCCCGGCGGCCGGGCACCGGAGAGAATGCGCGCTGCAGGACGTCCTCGAGATCCTGCCGCAACGCGGTGAGGTCGATGCGGCAGGCCTGCAGGACGCGGAGCGCCTGTGGATCCTCGAGGAGCGCCGCGAGGAGGTGCTCCAGGCTGACGAGATCGTGCCGGCGATCGGCAGCGAGGCGGAAGGCACGTCGGATGCTCTCGAGCGTGTCGGGCGCGAACGGTACGGGTTGCCGGCTCACAGCGTGGCCCCTTCGGGTTCTGGCTCCAGGGTGACGAGCAGGGGGAACTCCTGCTGCTCGGCCAGACGTTGTGTGGCCTTCTGCTTGGTCTCGGCGACATCGCGCGTGTAGAGGCCCGCCAGCCCGACGCCGGCGTGGTGCACGTGCAGCATGATCGCGCGGGCTTCGGCCGGGTCCTTCTGGAACACCGTCTCGAGCACCCACACCACGAATTCCTGCGTCGTGAAGTCGTCGTTGTGCAGCAGCACACGCCACAGGCGCGGCGTCTCCACCCGTTCGTCGGTGCGGGACTCGCTCAGCAGGTCCTCGCGGAACTTCGCGTCGGCCACACCCCTATTCTAGCGAGGCTCCGCCTCGCCAGGGCAGCGTCGGCCCTGCCCGGCCGCTACCGGACCTCGGCCATCAGGGCCAGCGTGTTCCCCTCGGTGTCGCCGAAGAAGGCCATCCAGAGTTCGTGGTCGGGCATCCGGGCGACCAGATGTGGCACGCCTTTGAACTGCACACCGCGAGCCACCAGCGTGGCATGGGCCGCGGTGATGTCGTCCACCCTGAAATACAGGACGGAACCGGGATGGTCGTACTCCGGTGACCGCGGGACGTCGAGCATCAGGCGTACCCCCTGGCAATCGAAGAAGGACAGGGTGCCGGCGGAGAACAGGAAGGGGAGCCCCAGCGTGTCCCGGTAGAACGCCGTGGCCCTGGCGGGGTCGTGCGCGGTCATCGAAATCTGGCCGATGGCAGAGAGGGTCATGGGGTGAGTGTAGGCGGTAACGTGCACGTCGGCGCAACCGAGGATGGTCCGAAGCGACAAGCGCCCGTCGCTCAATCGGTTACCGCCGCCATCGAGGCCAGGCCGAGGCGCGCCAGGGGATCCAGGGCGGGGTCGAACTGCCAGCGGTCAGGCCCCGGCTGCCGGACCAGCAGGGCGACCCAGGCCGTGAAGTCGCGCCGCGGCACCGCGCGCGCGCCCAGCGACGCCAGGTGCGGGGTGGCCATCTGGCAGTCGATGACCGGCATGTCCCACTCCAGCATCTGCGCCGCGAGCCAGGCCAGCGCGACCTTCGAGCCGTCGGGCTCGCGCGACATCATCGATTCGCCGAAGAACATCCGGCCCAGGGCGACGCCGTAGAGGCCGCCGGCCAGCCGGCCCTCGCGCCACACCTCCACGGAGTGCGCGAGCCCTGCCTCGTGCAGCGCCCGATAGGCCGCCTGCATGTCGGGAATGAGCCACGTGCCGCCCTCCTCGTCTCGAGGCGCGGCACAGGCGTCGACGACCTCGGCGAAGGCCTCGTCGAAGCTCACGCGGACGTCGCGCCTCTTCAGCCGCCGACGGAGCGTCCGGGAGACGTGGAACTCGGCACAGGGCAGCACCATGCGTGGGTTGGGTGACCACCACAGGATCGGGTCGCCCTCGTTGAACCAGGGGAAGATGCCCTGTGCATACGCGCGGACAAGGGTGTTCACCGACAGGTCGACGCCCGCCGCGAGCAAACCGTCAGGCCTCCGGAGTGCGCGCTCCACGGGAGGGAACGCCGCGCCGGGAGGGAGAAACGGGATCATGCTAAAATGGTGGGTCTTGCCCGGATGGTGAGTGTAGCTCAGTGGTAGAGCTCCGGATTGTGGATCCGGCTGTCGCGGGTTCGATCCCCGTCACTCACCCCAAACTAGGCCTCGCTGCGGTAGGCCTCGCTGCGGTAGGCCTCGCTGCGCTCGGTAGGTATTGAGTGATTGAACCCTACGGCCCGAAGCGCCGCCTACGGCGCGAAGCGCCGCCTGCCGCAGGCCCACCGAGCGACGCGAGGCCTGCCGCAGGCCTACCGAGCGAAGCGCGGCCTTGGATGACGCGGCTCGAGGCACGGCACCTGGCGCAGCTCGAGTTCGCGGAGGTGTCGCGCGCGCTCCGGGCCTTGTCATCCGCGTATGTGGAGCGCCGGCACACGGCCATTGCGGCCGGACGCGTGCTCGACACGGCTGGCAAGCGCGCCGCCTTCGCGCTCTACTACGGCCCGCTCCACTTCGTCGCGGCCAGCCAGGTGCTGGCGGCGCTCGGTGTCCCACGCGGCGAAAGGGACGCGATCCCGCGCCCGGTGCTGGACCTCGGGTGTGGCACGGGCGCCGTCGGGGCGGCCGTGGCCGTCTGGACCGGCGCCCGCCGCGTGCACGGCATCGACGTGCATCCGTGGGCGATCGGCGAGGCCCGGGCCACCTACGCAAGCGTTGGCCTCGACGCCGCGTTGACCCGCGCGAGCGTCGCGCACGTCCACCGTCCAAAGGCGCCTGCGTTCATAGTCGCCGGCTATGTGGCGAACGAGCTCCCGGATCGCGAGCGGACGTTGCTGCTGCGAGTGTTGCTCGATGCCGTGCGTCACGGCTCCGACCTGTTGGTGATCGAGCCGCTCTCCGGGCGTGCCGCGCCGTGGTGGCCGGAGTGGGTCGAGGCGTTCACGCCCACCGGCGCACGCGCGGACACGTGGAACCTCACACTCGAGCCGCCGGAACTCACCAGGCGGCTGGGAAGGGCGGCAGGGCTGACACCGACGTCGGCGAAGCTCCGAACGATCGCGGTCCTGAGGTCCTGAGGTCTTGAGGTCTTCGGGTCTTGAGGTCCTGGGCCTGAAGCCTGGAGCCTGGAGCCTGAAGCCTTATTGCAGCCCGCCGCGTACGGGGAACTGCTGCAGGATGGCAGCGTGGAACTGCTGCGCCATCAGATCGTAGCCGGCCGGCGTGGGGTGCAGGCCGTCGATGCCGATGAGCGTGCCGTAGGCGTTGGTGCCGAATGCGCTGTAGAGGTCCACGATACGGACGTTCTGGAGCCCGCCGACGAGGCGCCGCACCTCGTTGTTGAAGGGCACGATCTTGTCCCGCGAGTTCTCGCTTCCGGTCGACTCTCTGCGGTAAGTCTGCGGCATCGTGGCCACGAGGGTCGTCAGGTTGAACGTCCGGGCGATCTGCACCATCTGGGCGACCGAGGCGGCCGCGCGGGTGGCGCTGACGCCGTTGTTCATGTCGTTGACCCCTTCGAGGAGCAGCAGCACCTGAGGCCGCTCGTTCACCGGGACGGACGGGCCGGCCAGTTCCGTGAGCTCGGAGGTCAGCCTGCTCTCCCCTTGAGCCGCCCATTCCCCGGGCTCACCCCGCTTGCGGACCGAGAACGCCTGGCCCGCGTTGTAGGTGCGGAGCATCCCCTGGAGCCGCTCCGGATACCCGTAGTCGCTGGACAGGCACCGCAGGGTGACCAGGCTCGGCCCATCGAACGCAATCGAGGCAACACCGCATGTGATGCTGTCACCGAACGCCAGGAACCGTGTCGCCCCCAGGGCCTGCGGCGCGGGGGTGATGGCGGCCGGCACGGACGTCGGGGTCTGGGCGGCCTCGCCAAGCACCGCGGCTCCCCGGACCGGGGTGGGTGCCGTCGGCGATTGCGAACAGGCGGCCGTGAACAGCAGGACCGACGCCACTGCCAGCGCCGGGGTCGAACGGAACATCCTTTCCATTGTATCTGGTTCGCTGGGGTCCCGGGTCTTGGGGTCTTGGGGTCGATGCTACTTCCTGCTCCTGCCTCCTGCCTCCTGTCTCCTGCCTCCTGTCTCCTGCCTCCTGTCCTTTACACTGTCTGGATGTCCGACTCCCTCGTCGAGAAGCGCCTCCGTTACATCGACCGCCAACGCGCGCTGCGGGCGGTGATGCCAGAGGCGTTTGCGCGTGAGACGCCGAGCGGGACCGGTCCGGTCAATCGCCACGGCCTGCCCAAACTGCCAGTCGGCCAGCACGAGGTGAAGAACTGGCCGGTACTGGACCTCGGCGACCTGCCGGACGTCCCGCTCGACAGCTGGCGCCTCGAGCTTGGTGGACTGTGCGAGAACCCGGTGACGCTCGACTGGTCGGCGTTCATGGCGCTGCCGCAGGTGGAGGAGGTAACGGACTTCCACTGCGTGACGACCTGGAGCCGCATGGACAACCAGTGGCGAGGCGTGCGGTTTCGAACGCTGGCCGAGCTGGCCGTGCCGGCTGCGGAGGCACAGTTCGTGCTCTGCACCGGGTACGACCACATGCCGGGCACCCGCATCCCCTACACGGTGAACCTGCCGCTCGCCCGGGCCGTGGAGCAGGACGTGCTGCTCGTGCACACGTGGGACGGACAGCCGCTGCCGCGCGAGCACGGCGGCCCGTGCCGGATGATCACGCCGAAGCTCTACGCGTGGAAGGGCGCGAAGTGGATTCGCCGCATCGACTTCCTCGCGCACGACGAGCCGGGCTTCTGGGAAACGCGCGGCTACTCCAACACCGCGGAGCCGTGGTTCGAGGATCGGTACTCCTTCTGACGGGTGCAGGGTGCAGAGGTGCAGGGGTGCAGGGTGCGGTGCGGCAGGGTGCAGGGTGCAGGGCGGGCTCGTCTGCCGGGCTCAGCCGTGTGGCCCTTCGAGGCCGGCCGACGCACGACGACCGAGAAACGGCCCGCAGGTCACACTCGGCGCGGCTCTTTTGCGCCGAGCGGTTCTGCACGTCCCGAGGGACGTTTCTCCGGACGGCCGAGGGGCCGCGCGGCTGAGCCCGGCAGGCGAGCCCGGCCTGGACCGGGCGCAGCGTTCGCGGAGTGCTCGGTCGGGCTCAGCCGTGCGGCCCTTCGAAGGCCGGCCGACACATGACGACCGAGAAATGGCCCGCAGGTCACACTCGGCGCGGCTCTTTTGCGCCGAGCGGTTCTGCACGTCCCGAGGGACGTTTCTCCGGACGGCCGAGGGGCCAGAACGGGGTGCAGGGGTGCAGGGGTGCA
>Ga0268299_1001133_pt1 | contig 55349 bp, 40 predicted proteins | sample NOBtaG_FD_193484 | JGI IMG/M metagenome (GOLD analysis project Ga0268299, IMG submission 193484) | Activated sludge microbial communities from bioreactor in Nijmegen, Gelderland, Netherland - NOB reactor | ecosystem: Engineered > Bioreactor > Aerobic > Activated sludge | place: Netherlands... | reverse complement strand
AGCGGTGCGTACCATCGCTGCAGCCGCCGCACGAACGGATTCTCGTCACCGTGGTGCTCGTCACCCGCAGCCGCGACCGTGCGCGGTTCCCGCAGGAACATCCCGCACAGCGCCGGGATCAAGGTCATGCTGAACACCAGCGCGGCGATGAGCGCCAGGATCACCGTGAGCGCCATGGGCCGGAACATCGTGCCTTCGATGCCCGCCAGCGACAAGATCGGCAGGTAGGCCGCCATCACGATGATCTCGCCGAAGAAGCTGGCCCGACGGACCTCGATCGTGGCATTGGCAATGGTGTCGTGGCGCTCCGTGTCGGTCAGGGCACGACCGAGCGCCCGCCGGCGGTCCGCCAGTCGCCGGACCGTGTTCTCGACGATGATCACGGCGGCATCGACGATCAGTCCGAAGTCGATGGCGCCGAGGCTCATGAGGTTGGCGGAGACATCGAAGTACCACATGCCCAGGATCGCGAACAGCATCGACATGGGGATGGCCGACGACACGATCAACCCCGCCCTGAGCTGCAGGAGGAACAAGAACAGCACGGCGATGACGACGAGGCCACCTTCGACGAGATTGGTCGCCGCGGTGCGAATCGTGCGCTCGACGAGGACACTTCGGTCGTAGAAGGGCGCGATGGCCATCCCGGCCGGCAGCGCCTTCTTGATCTCTTCGAGTCGAGCGGCGACACGATGCGCCACGATTCGGCTGTTCTGGCCCTTGAGCAGCATGGCCACACCCAGCACGGTCTCCCCTTCGCCATCCCGGGTCGCGGCACCCTGGCGAATCTGCGCGCCCAGGCGGACGGTACCGACCGATCCGACGAGCACCGGTGTGCCCGCGGGGGCCGCGAGCACGATGCGCTCGATGTCCTGCTCGTTGCGGATCAATCCGACGCCCCGGACCAGTTGTTGTTCGCCCCCCTGCTCCAGGTAGGCGCCGCCGGTGTTGGCGTTGTTGCGGCCGAGGGCGTCGATCACCTGTGAGATCGTCAGCCCATAGGCGGCGAGCTTGGCCGGGTCGACCAGCACCTCGTACTGCAACTCGCGCCCACCGAAGCTGTTGACCTCGATGACCCCGGGAATCGTCCGAAGTTGCGGCTTGACGAACCAGTCCAGCGTCGTGCGCAGGTCCGTGAGCGAGTGGCGCGCCTGACCAGGTGTGTTCACCAGCGTGAACTGGTAGATCTCGCCCAATCCGGTGGAGACCGGAGCCAATTCAGGGGTGACATCCGGCGGCAGGTCACGCTGCGCGTCGATGAGCCGTTCGAGAACCAGCTGTCGAGCGACGTACACGTCCAAGGAGGGGCTGAAGATGACCGTGACCTGAGACAGGCCGAACTGCGACACCGACCGGATCTCCTCCTTGTAGGGGAGACTGGCCAGTGCGACCTCGAGGGGCGCCGTGACGTACTGCTCCATCTCCTCTGGAGTGAAGGCAGGCGCGACGGTGTTGACCTGGACCTGATTGCTCGTGACGTCCGGTACGGCGTCGATTGCGAGCTGGAACGCCGCGTACACGCCGATCGCGGCGAGACCCAGGCTGAGGCTGATGACCAGCACGCGCCAGCGGATGCTCCAGTGGATGACGTGCGCAATCATCGCTGCGACTCCTTGGCCTCGTCATCATCGTCGTCGCCGAGTGTGCCGGCCAGCAGGGCGGACTTCAGCTTGAACGCGCCCGTGGTCACCACGAGGTCCCCAGCGGCGAGGCCCTCCGTGATCTCTACTAGGCGTCCGGACAGTCGGCCGACCGTCACTGGCCGCACGCGAAACTCGGTGGCGCCCGACCGAATGAAGACGACCTGCCGTCCCTCCAGGAGCTGGACGGCCTCGCGTGGCACGGCGATCGCCTGTTCCGTCGCCTCGGTCGCGAGCGCTACGCGCGCGAACATGTCCAGTTTGAGGCGGTCGCCTGCGTTCGCCACTTCGACCCGCACTGGTACGCTGCGCGTTCGCGGATCGAGGGCCGCGCCGATGACCGCCACCGTGCCGGGCAGCCGCTCGTCGGGGTACGCATCGACGGTAATCGTGGCCGCCTGCCCTTTCCGAACCGCCCCCAGGTCTTTCTCGAACACCTGAGCCTCCACGTAGAGCCGACTGATATCGGCGACCGTGAAGAGCTCCGTGGTGGCATCGACGACGTCCCCGGGTGCGGCGGCGGCGCGTACGAGGACTCCGGCGATGGGCGAGGAGATCGCGGCAACCGACGAGGCGTCTGCGGCGGCGTCGGCGGTCCCGAAGCGGCGCAACCGCACGTCGAGTCCTGCAATCGCGCTCTCCTGGGCGTGGATGGAGGCTTCGATCTGTTGCTGCTCGCCGAGGCTCGCCTCGTACTCGCGCTGGGGGGCCGCACCGATCTCCGCCAGCCGGCGGGCCCGTTCGACCTGCCGCGTCGCCGTGCCCAACTGCACGCGAAGCCGGGCCAGCTCCGCGCGTGCACGGTCCCGCTCGGTCGCCACCGCTCCCGCCTCGACGTTGTCGAACCGTGCGAGCGGTTGCCCCCGCGACACGCGGTCGCCGACCTTCACAAGCACGTCCAGGATCCGTCCCGGTGCGAGTGGCCGCACATGGGCCAGACGGCTCTCGATCGGTTGCAGGGAACCGGTGGCACGCAGCGCGATGGCCAGCGGCTGCGAGGCCACGGGCGCGACGGCGATGCCGAGACGCTTCTGGACGTCGGGCGCGAGGTCAAGATGGTCCTTCGCGTCGTCATCGTCGTCGTCATCATCGGGGGCGGCTCGAGTCGCGCCCTCCGCCTGTGCGTCGGGCGATGGGGCGGCCGTGCGACCGTCGTTGTCCGGCGCCTGCCGGCCACCGCATGCGGCCAGCAGGAAAAGCAGAATCAGTGTGAGGGCCAACGGCATCGTCTTCATGGCAGGTCCATTCCGACCGCTCGCTCCAGATCCGCGGCGGCCTGCGCCAGTTCTGTCTCGGCGTCAATCTGGGACAATCGCAGTTCGATTAGGCGACGTTGCTCGTTGAGCACGTCAAGCAGCCGGAGCTGGCCCAGTGTGTAGGCCTCCCGCATGGTCGCCAGGTTCTGGTCGGCCTGGGTGGTAATGCCTTGCCGAAAGACGGCTACGGTGTCGCGAGCGGCCGCCCAGCGGGCATAGGCCGCCTCCACGTCGCGAGCGACGGCCGTCTCCAGGTACTCACGGTGTAGGCGGGCGCCCGTCGCGCGCGCCAGGGCCGCGTCGACATGGCCTCGGTTGCGCCCGCGCCAGAACAGCGGGATCGAGACGCCAACGCTGAAACGCTTGTCATCGTCGATGATGGGCGCAGGGCGGCCGGACGCGGTCACGGCGAACAGCCCGTCTACCGTATCCGTGTCCTGTGTGTACGTCGCCGATGCGACGAGATCCGGCACGCCTTCGGCGCGTGCGAGGGCCAACTCCGCCGCGCCCTGCTGCTCGAGGGCTCGAGCGGCTTGCAGATCCGCTCGAGTCTTCAGTGCGCGGGTCGTCAGCTCGTCGAGCGCAAACGCCCCGTCTTTCCCCGGGGCCGTCTCGGCTGCGACGAACGGCACCTCGGCGGCCTCGGCGCCCACCAGCCGGCGCAGGTCGGACAACAGTGCCGTGGCGCGGCCTCTGAACGTGGCGTGCTGGGCTTCGACCCGCGCCACTTCCACGGCCAGGAGTTGGGCCTCGAGCCTTCCGACATCGCCCTCACTGACACGTGCTTGGGTGAGGCGCAGAGCCTCTCGGCCCGCGGCCAGCACCTCCGCGAGGGCCAGGGTCTTTGCCTGAGCCGCCCGCACGTCGGCGACGCGCGACGTCACGTCGAAGACAAGCTGCCGTTCGCGTGCGGCATACTCGGCCTCGGCCGCCGCGACGCCACCTTGCCCGACGGCTTGACGCTTGCTGCGCTTGCCGCCCAACTCGATGGGATGCGTGTAGCGAAGCGCCAGTTCAGTCGTGCCAGGGGATCCCAGCGGTTCTCCACTGCCGTAGTCAATGTCGACGGTGGGATTGGGACGCACTCCCGCGCGTCGCAGGAGGCCCTGCGCTTCTGCGAGTTGTTCACGCGTCGCCAACAGGTCGCGATTCCGCTCCAGCGCGAGTCGCACGAGTTCGTCGACCGTGAGCGCACGGCCCTGGGCACTTGCACCGGTCGTGGACGCCAGTACACCCAGTACCCATACCGCGGGTATCCACACCTTCCGCATGTCATAACCTCCGAATCGTGACTATCCATGGCATGGGGCCCGAGGCGTGGTGAGCGCCACGGGCTCCATGACCGAGCATGCTGGCTGTCGCGTGACCGGCCGAGTCGAGGGACCTCGGGCAGTTTGCGACGTCGTCGGTGCAGCAGGCCTGGACACCTGCCGATGCGTGTCGAGTGGAGAACGGACCGCCCTCCCGCGGACATTGCGGGCGTCGGGAACGCCGGTCCGAGCGAGCGGAGCGGGTTAGAGTGGCGGGTGGTACGGGACCGGACGGATGCCCGGACGATCGGCGGGATGGACGTCGGCGACTGCCACTGCGACTAGGCGTGGCACCAGGGCACGCATTGGCGCCGGGCCGACCACGAGCGCGCAGCAGAAGCAGCTGTCGCCGCGCTCGCGATTCACCGGCGCACCAGAGTCGGAGTGGGTCGCTGCCTGTGCGCTCATATCGCTCGAGTGCGTGGCTAGCACGTGATCGGCCGGCCCTCCTATCGTCTCGTAACCACAACACTCACCGGCTGCGGCGAGGTCCAACCCAAGCCACAGCACCAAAGCGAGTGCGACCGCACGAACGATGGGGCGACGCCGACGATAGGGCACGGCCCGGTGAGTATAGCTCACCGGGCCAGGCCGTCTCACGTGTTGACCTCCGACCCACGTCATGGTTTGCGTGCGGCCGGCACGACGATCCGGATCTCCGTTGCGCGTGGTCCACGCTCGGCAGTCGTGTACTTGACGCGCACGCTGTCGTACTGGTGGACCAAGTCCGTGACGACGGCGGATCGGCCTTGCGCCTTCAACTGCGCCGTGAGGGTCCCGACGCCTTTACCGATGACCTTCGTCGCGGAGTCGACGGCGAGTGCCAGCGTTTCCTTACTGGTCTGGATCGTGACGGACTCTGCGGTCACCGCAGTGACCCGGCCGGTCGCGTTCTGGGTGGCGCCGGACTGGGCGCCGAGGGCGGTGTGGTAGGCCAGGACGATCGAAAGGGTGCACGTGATCAACGTTCTCATGACTTCCTCCAGGCGTTCGCGTACGTGAAGCGACACGTCCGGCGTGCACGGGCCCTCGCGAGCGCAGGTCAAGCGCCTTCAGGGCACGTCAGCGCGCAAACCGGTCGCACCAGTGGCGGCGCTAGGCAGTTCGTGGAGGATGGTCGATGTCGAACGAAGGGGCGGGCGGGACGTCGGGCAGTGTCATTGCCTGGTCGGGGACGGCCACGGGCCACGCCGGTTCACCAGGGCCGAGCGGCTCGGTCTGGAACGGAATGACGCAGAGACACGGCAGGCGCGATTCGTCGTCGTCCGGCTGGTGCGCGGACGACTGGCTGGTCCGCGCGGACAGCGGGTCGACGCAGCCGTCAACACACCAGACCGCACTGACCGTGACCGCCAGCAACACCGCGATGGCGCACGCCCTGACCACGGGGGCACTATACACGACTCAAGGGCCCACTCCTTCGGCCGATTTGGCGAATAGGACCCAAGACAGGTATCCTGAACCTCAGTGCGTGCACTTCGCCGGCACATCGTCGTCCATACTATCGTCTGCCTGCTGCTCACGTGGGCAGCGGCCGACCTGCTCGTACCGCAGCTGTGCAGTGCTGAGCAAGCGCAGTCGGACTCACCGGCGGCGCCGCAGGATCATGACGACTGCTTCTGCTGCTGCTCGCATGTCGAACGGGCGCGTCCAGTCGAGATCGCGTTTGCTGATCTGACTCCGGTCGTTCGCCAGAGCGTCCCGGCGCAAAGCCTGCCAGTCGGTGCACCGCGCACGGTGTACCACCCTCCGCTCGTCTCCTAGTTCCCGCGTTCCCAATTTCTTGGGCACGAGATGGCGTCCGCGCTGTCCGTGTCGTTGACGCCTGCCGTTCGCCGCTCACCCGAGCGACCGCGGCGCGGGCCGTGCGCGAACGCGCACGTGCCGGGCGTCCCTTGTGGAGCTATGGATTCGTATGTGGAGATATTTGTCCGTCTTGCATCGACCGCCAGGCCGTCTGGCGGCGTGGGCAGTGGCGTGGTCCGTCATGGGCACCGCTGCGGCGTCTGGCCAGACACTCATTCCCTCTCGCCTTTCGCTGACTGAGGCTGTCGCCCTCGCGCAGGCACGCAATCCGCAGATCGTCGCCGCGCGCGCCGGCGTCGATGCCGCCGAGGCCGACCGCGTGGCCGCATCCAAGCGGCCAAACCCCGCGTTGTCGATTGACTCCGCCGGCTACCCGGCATTCGAGACCGCGAAGCCAGGCTACTGGGACGGGCAGGAGTTCACGGTTCGCATCGATCAAGAACTCGAGCTGGCCGGCCGCCGCCGGTTGCGAACCGCTGTGGCAGATGCCGCGCGACAGGCCGCGGTCCTCACGGCGGACGACCAGGCGCGCCAGTTGGCCTTGGAGGTCAAGCGCGCGTATCTCGCGGTGGTGCTGGCCCAGGCCGACCGCACGGTGGCGCAAGCCTCACTCGACGAGATCAACCGGGTGATCGGCCTGAACCAGGCGCGATTCGCTCAGGGCGAGATCTCCGGCGCCGAAGTCCGACGCCTGCAGGTCGAACGCCTGCGCTTCGTCGAAGACGTCTTCGCGGCCGACCTCGCGGTCCGCAACACTCGCAGCGCGTTGTTGGCCCTGCTCAATGCGCCACAGCTCGACCAACCGGTCGAGCTGACCGACGGGCTGAAACCGTCCGTGTCCAGTGCGGAGGCGCTTCAGGCCGCCGGACCATCGCAGGCCCAAGACGTGCTGACGCAGGCAATGGCTCAGCGCCCCGATCTGCAAGGCGCGAAAGCGACGCACTCGCAATCCGAGACCACGACGCGCCTCCAGCGTGCCCTCCGCACGCCGAATCTCACGCTTGGTGGGGGTTATCAGAACAACTTCGGTTCGGACGGCGTCGTCGTCGGGGTCACCGTGCCGTTGCCCTTCTTCAACCGCAACGAGGGCGGCATCGCCCGGGCGGACGCCGAGCGCCGCGCCGCTGAGGCCCGTGTTGCCTCAACGACACTCGCGGTGCGCTTGGACGTGCAGCGTGCCCTGAACGCCGTCGACACGAACCGCGCACGCGTGGAGTACATCGAGCGCGAGTACCTGACGAACGCGCAGGAGTCGCGCGACATCGTCCTCGCGTCGTATCGGCTCGGCGTCGCCAACCTGATCGACTTCCTGGACGCGCAGCGCGCGTTCCGCGATACCCAACGCATCTACAACCGGGCCCTGTTCGACCAGCGGGTGAGTCTCTTCGAGCTCGCAGCCGCCGTCGGTCGTCCCGAGGTGCAGCCATGAGGAGACCGAGGATGACGTCCATGAGTGAACAGGCTTCGACGCCCGCGGGCATCTCGGTCCGCACGCTGGTGCTGGCTATGGCAGTGACGGCTGCGCTGACGAGTGCCGGCGCGTGGCTCGTGCTCCGGCCGGCGGCGTCCGACGCGGAGACCGCGACTGACACGCACGCTGACGAGCTGCCGCCCGGCGTCGTGGAGCTGCGGGTGGATGCCATGAAGAATGCCGGACTGGTGACTACCGAGGTCACCGCGCGACGGCTTCCCACCACCATCGACGTGACCGGCACTGTGACGGCGGAGGACTCGCGCGTCGCGCACATCCGGCCGCTCGCGCGCGGCCTGGTCGAACGTGTCTGGGTCAGCCTCGGCGAGCGCGTGAGCCGCGGGCAGCCGCTGGCCACCTACGACAACATCCAACTCGGCGAGCTGGTCGGCGAGTATCTCGGGGCCAAAGCCGTCCTCCAGCAGGCCGAAGCAGACCTCGAGGTCAAGCGTCGGGTCGTTGCCCGCGGTCGGGAGCTCATCAAACTCGAAGCGATTGCGCGTCAGGAGCTTGATGTCCGCGAGGCCGAACTGAAGACCGCCGAAGCGTCGGTAGCGCGAGACCAGGCCACCGTCAGTCGTGTCGAGGAGCAGCTCCATCGGTTCGGCTTGTCCGATGCGGACTTGACCAAGCTCTCCCCCACGGGCGGAGAGAGCCCGCATCGGGAGGCGTCACACGCGATTCTCCGGGCGCCGTTCGACGGTGTCATCACCAAGTACGACGTCGCGCAGGGTGAGGTCGTGGAACCGGAGCAGGAGTTGTTCACCGTGACGGACCTCAGCCAGGTGTGGGTGCTGGCGGACATCTACGAGAAAGACATCACGAAGGTGCGCGCCGGCACCGATGCCGTCGTGCGCGTGGACGCCTACCCCGATCGCATCTTCAACGGCCGCGTCACGTACGTGGCCGACATCATCGACCCGCAGACACGGAGCGCCAAGGCTCGTGTGGTCGTGGCGAATCCCGGCGCAGCGCTGAAGCTCGACATGTTCGCCCGAGTGGCCGTCCCCACGGCTGACGCGCGAGACGCGCTGCTCGTGCCGGTGGCCGCCGTGCAGACCATCGACAACCAACCCGTGGTGTTCGTGAAGACTGGCGAGACACGGTTCGAGCGTCGGACGGTCGAACTGGGCGCGACCGCCGGCGAGTACGTCGAGATTCGGTCAGGCGTCGCCGCCGGTGACGCCGTCGTCGGCGCCGGCAGCTTCCATCTGAAGACCGCGCTCCTCCGCGAGCGCATCGGCGACGAGCACTAGGCGAGGCATCCATGCATCGACTGATCGATTTCTCGCTGCGCAACAAGTTCCTCGTCCTCGTCTTCACGGCGGTACTCGTCGGGTTCGGCGTCCGCGCCATGCTGCGCCTGCCGATCGACGCGGTACCCGACGTGACGCCGAATCAGGTCCTCGTGCTCACCCGAGCGCCGGGCCTCGGCCCGGTGGAGGTCGAACGGTTCATCACGTTTCCGGTGGAAACGTCGATGAGCGGCCTGCCCGGTATCACGGACATCCGGTCCGTGTCGCGGTTCGGCCTGTCGGCGGTCTACATCTATTTCGAGGAAGACCTCGATCTCTACTTCGTCCGGCGTCTGGTGATGGAACGCCTGCCGGACGCCCGGGAAGCCATCCCGGCTGGGCTCGGCACGCCCGCGATGGGGCCCATCAGCAGCGGCCTCGGAGAGATCTTCCAGTTCGAAGTGCGCGGCGAGGGCCTGTCCTTGATGGACCTGCGCTCGGTGCTGGAGTGGGACATCGCCTTCAAGCTGCGGTCGGTGCCGGGCGTCGTCGAGGTGAACTCGTATGGCGGCGAGCTCAAGACCTACGAGGTCCAGATCGACCCCGACAAGCTGGTCTCGTACAACATCAGCCTTGAGGCAGTGTTTGAGGCCCTGGAAGGCAACAACGCGAACGCCGGCGGCGCCTACCTCGAGCGCGCGCAGGAACAGTACGTCATTCGCGGCGAGGGGCTGGTTGAAACCATCGCGGACATCGACAACATCGTCGTCGCCGCGCGGAATGGCACCCCGGTCTACGTCAAGAACCTCGGCAAGACCGTGCTCGCACCCCAAGTGCGGCAGGGAGCCGTCACGCGGGATGGACGCGGCGAGGTCGTGACGGGCGTGGTGATGATGCTGATGGGCGAGAACGCCCGTGTTGTCGCCGATCGCGTCAAGGCCGAACTCGAAGTCATCAAGGGTAGCCTGCCGAAGGGCGTGACCGTCGAGAGCTATTACGACCGCACCGACCTGGTCCGTCGGACCATCAACACCGTCGCCAAGAATCTCGTCGAGGGCGGCATTCTCGTCGTGGCCGTGCTCCTCCTGATGCTCGGCAACGTGCGTGGCGGTCTGATGGTCGCCGCCGCCATTCCGTTGTCGATGCTCGTGGCCTTCACCGGGATGGTGACGGCTGGGCTCTCCGGCAACCTCATGAGCCTCGGCGCCATCGACTTCGGGTTGATCGTCGACGGTTCGGTCGTGATGATCGAGAACATCGTGCGGCGGCTCGGCGAGGCGCGAGCGCCGGGCCAGTCGAAGGACGACGTCATTCGTGACGCCGGACGTGAAGTGGCACGGCCCGTGTTCTTCGCCGTGCTCATCATCATCATCGTCTACCTCCCGATCCTTACGTTGGAAGGTGTCGAGGGCAAGATGTTCCGTCCCATGGCACTGACCGTGGTGTTCGCGCTCATCGGGTCGCTCGTGCTCGCGCTGACGCTGATGCCGGTGCTGGCATCGCTGGGGTTCACGGCGAGGACGGGCGAACACGAGCCCCGCCTCGTCCACTGGCTCAAAGACCGCTACCGTCCATGGCTGCACCGGACGGTGGCCCGGCCGCTGTTCACGGCCAGTATCGCGGCCGCCATCTTCGTCGCGTCAACGGTGCTGGTGCCATTCATGGGCGGGGAGTTCATCCCCAAGCTGGACGAAGGCTCGGTGGCACTGCAGGCGTGGCGCCTGCCCAGCGTGTCGCTGAGCGAGTCGCTGAAGAGCACCACCCTCATCGAGAAGACACTCAAGCAGTTTCCGGAAGTCGTGACGGTCGTCTCTCGTACCGGGCAGGCGGAGATACCGACCGACCCGATGGGGGTCGAGACGAGCGACATCTACGTCATTCTCAAGGACCACGACGAGTGGACGACGGCCGCCACCAAGGAGGGCCTGGTCGCCGCGTTCAACGCGGCGCTGGAACGCGAGGTGCCGGGGAACGTGCTCAGCTACTCGCAGCCGATCGAGCTGCGGGTGCAGGAGCTGATCGCCGGCGTGCGGTCCGACCTCGCCATCACGCTGTTCGGGGAAGACCTGGACGAGCTGCGCCGTGTCGGCGCCGACATCGCGCGTGTCGTGGCGGCGGTGCCAGGCGCGGCGGACGTCAAGCTGGAGCAAACAACGGGGCTCCCGTTCCTGCGCGTGAAGATTCGGCGCGACGAGATCGCCCGCTACGGCATCAACGCCGCGCAGGTGCTCGACGTCGTGCAGGCGATGGGGGGGCGCACGGTCGGCGAGGTGCTCGAAGGGCAGCGCCGCTTCGACATCCAAGTGCGGTTCACGCCGGAATCCCGGACCGACGTCGAGCGCATTCGCGCCCTGAAGGTCGCGGACCCGCAGGGTCGCATGATTCCCCTCTCACAACTGGCCGACATCGTGGTCGAGGAGGGTCCCGCGCAGATCACGCGTGAGAACATCCACCGGCGCATCGCCGTGGAGGCCAACGTACGGGGCACAGATCTGGCGAGCTTCGTCGCCGATGTGCAACAGGCCGTCGGTACGCAAGTGAGGCTCCCGACCGGCTACTACGTCGAGTACGGCGGACAGTTCGAGAACCTGCAACGTGCATCCTCCCGCCTGCTGCTCGTCGTGCCCGTGGCGCTGTTCCTGATCTTCGTGCTGCTCTACACGACGTTCGGGGCGGTGCGGCCGGCGCTGCTCATCTACTTCAACATCCCGATCGCGGCGACCGGCGGCATCGTCGCGCTGATGTTGCGCGGCATGCCGTTCAGCATCTCAGCGGCTGTGGGCTTCATCGCCTTGTTCGGAGTCGCCGTCCTCAACGGGGTGGTGATGGTGTCGTACTTCATTGAACTCCGCCGGCAAGGCCGCAGTGTGGAAGACGCGGTCCTGACGGGCGCGGAACTGCGGTTGCGGCCGGTGCTCATGACCGCGCTGGTTGCCGGGTTGGGATTCGTGCCAATGGCCCTGTCCTCGGGTGCAGGGGCCGAAGTACAGCGACCGTTGGCCACGGTCGTCATTGGCGGCCTGATGACCTCCACGGCCTTGACGCTGCTCGTGTTGCCGGCGTTGTATCACTGGTTCGAGTCCGACCGCACGGAGGTGCGCGAATGAGCCGCTCCACGCGCACGTTCCCACTGCGGCTCCTCCTGCCGGACCTGCCCGACGCACAGGATGCCTGCGTCCGGCGTCTCACCGACCTGACCTCTCAGCAGGCCGGCGTCTCGCTCGCGCATGCGACCTCCGACGGAGCCCTCTGTGTGCACTTCGACCCGTCGCAGACGACGCTGGCCGAAGTGCAGCAACGTGTCTCGGCCGCGGGCGCGCAGTTGGCCGCGGAGTACGGGCATGTGTCCTTCGAGCTCGGTGGCCTGCCCAGTGAGGACGCGAGCCGTCGGCTCGAGCGTCTCCTGCGCGCGCAGGAGGGGGTGCTGGAAGTGTCCGCGAGCGTCGCCGCACGCCGCGTGCGCATCGAGTTCGAGCGCTCGAAGACCACGGCGGACCGGCTGCGGCGCATGATTGAGGACGCGCGATTCTCGGTCGGGCCAGCCGCCGGTGAGAGGCCGGCGGCTCAGCTGGGGCATCTCCTCGCCGACAACCGCGAACTGGTCTGGAGCCTCAGCGCCGCGGTGCTGCTCGGACTCGGCTGGGCCGGCGAGCGTATCTGGGGCTGGCCGGTCCGCGTGTCGATTCCCCTGTACCTGGCCGCCTACGCTTTTGGGGCGTGGGATCTGGTCAGCCACACGGTGGCGTCGTGGCGCAAGGGTGCGTTCACGTTCGACATCGATCTGCTGATGCTCTTGGCCGCGCTGGGAGCGGCCGGGCTTGGCGAGTGGGCCGAGGGGGCGTTCCTGCTAACGCTCTTCGCGCTCGCCCACGCGCTGGAGCATTACGCGATGGATCGTGCGCGGGGCGCGATTCGTGCGCTCGCGGATTTGGCGCCCGCCGTCGCGCGGGTGCGCCGCGAAGGTCGGGACGTCGAGGTGCCGGTCGAGGCCGTACAGGTCGACGAGGTGGTGATCGTCCGGCCCGGTGACCGCATTCCAGTCGACGGCGTCGTCGCCGAGGGCCAATCGTCCGTCAACCAGGCTCCCGTGACTGGCGAGTCGGTGCCGGTCGACAAGGCGGCCGGCGATGACGTGTTCGCCGGGACGGTGAACGGCGAGGGGGCACTGGAGGTGCGCACGACGCGAGCCGTCGGGGACCGCACACTGGACCGGGTGATTCGGTTGGTCGAGGATGCGCAGACCAGTAAAGCGCCGACGCAGCAGTTCACCGAACGCTTCGAGCGCGTCTTCGTGCCGCTCGTGCTGGTCTCGGCCGTCGGCGTGATGATCGTGCCGCCGCTAGTCGGCTGGGCGACGTGGTCGACGGCCGTGTACCGAGCCCTCACCTTGCTGGTAGCCGCCTCGCCGTGTGCGCTCGCCTTGGGCACGCCGTCAGCAGTACTGGCGGGCATCGCACAGGCCGCCCGTCGCGGCGTGCTCATCAAGGGCGGCGTGCATCTGGAGAACCTCGGCACGCTCTGCACAATGACCTTCGACAAGACCGGCACCTTGACGGTGGGACAGCCGGAGGTGACGGGCGTCACCGCCATCGGCGCCGAGTCAGGCGATGCACTGCTTCGCATCGCCGCCGCGGCCGAACGCCAATCACAGCATCCACTGGCACAGGCGGTGGTGCGAGCGGCCACGGCCCGCCAACTGACAGTGCCCGAAGCCGGTCCCCTCGAGAGCATCACCGCACGCGGGGTGCGCGCCGATGTCGAAGGCCAATCGGTCGAGATTGGTAGTGCAAGGCTCTGGACGGATCGCCAGATCGAGGTGCCCGTCATCGTCGACGTCGCCGTCAAGCAGCAGCAGGACGCCGGACGCAGCGTGATGATCGTTCGGCACGGGTCGCAATGGCTAGGCGTGCTTGGTCTGGCCGACCAGCCACGGCCCGAGGCGCGCGACGTGTTGGCCCGATTGCGGGAGATCGGACTGCGTCCGCTCGTCATGTTGACGGGTGACAATCGTGGAGTGGCGGAGGCCGTGGGGAAGACGCTGGGAGTTGATCAGGTCAAAGCCGACCTGCTGCCCGAGGACAAGGTGTCGGCCGTGCAGGCGTTGATGCAGACCCACGGCCCCCTGGCGATGGTAGGTGATGGCGTCAATGACGCACCGGCCCTGGCCCAGGCCACTGTGGGTATCGCGATGGGGGGAGCGGGCACGGGCGTCGCGCTCGAAACCGCGGATGTGGCGCTGATGGGCGATGATCTCCGAACCCTGCCGTTCGCGGTGGGGCTGTCGCGGCAGGCCGCGCGCATCATCAAGCAGAATCTGGCGATCTCGATGGCCGTGATCGCGCTGCTCGTGATTGCGACGCTGATTGGGTGGGCTGGCATTGGTACCGCCGTGCTGCTCCATGAGGGCAGCACCATGGTAGTCGTCGCCAACTCGTTGCGCCTGCTGGCGTACGCCGAGTAGAAGGCCAACTCGCGTTCAACGATGGCCTCTTCCGTATGAGTGCTCGCACGCGCATGACGAGGCCGAAAGCAGCGGCGTGGCTCTTGGGTGTCTCGCTGGTGCGGCCAATGGCCACGTCAGCGCAAGAACCCAAACCCGCGCCGCCCACGGAGGTCCATGAGCACGTCGTTGTCGACGGCGCGATGTTGACGCCGACGCGAGAGACGTCTGGAACGGCGTGGATTCCACCGGCCACTCCGATGTACGGCGTGCACCGCCCGTGGCGCGGCTGGGACGTTCGACTCAACGGGGCGGTGATCGTGCAAGGCCTCTACGAACCGCGCGACCGCCACCGAACGGGCGGCTTTAGCACCCGCCAGGCGGGCAGCCTCAACTGGGGCATGCTCATGGCCCGTCGAAGGCTTCGCGGCGGTCGTGTCGGTGTGCGCACGATGCTGAGCGCCGAGTCGTGGACGGTGCCCGGCTGCGGCTCGCTGAACTACCTCGCGACAGGCGAGGTCTGTGACGGCGACACCATCCACGACCGCCAACAGCCGCACGATCTCGTCATGGAACTGGCCGTCGACTACGAGCGCTCGCTCCGCGGAGCGTGGCGGTGGCAGGTCTATGCCGGCCTGGCGGGGGAGCCCGCGCTCGGCCCGCCCGGATACCCGCACCGTGCGTCTGCCATGCCGAACCCGATAGGACCAATCACGCACCACTGGCTGGACGCGACCCACGTGACCTTCGGCCTCGTCACGCTCGGCCTGCACAACCAGCGATGGAAGGCAGAGGTCTCAGCGTTCAACGGACGGGAGCCGGATGAGCGGCGCACCGACCTCGACCTCGGCGGGTTCGACTCGGTGGCGGGGCGCCTGTCGTTCCTCCCGACCGAGCGACTCGCGCTGCAGGTGTCCGTCGGACGCTTGCGCGACGCCACGACGGACTTCCCGTTTCCGTCGCAGCCGCCGGTGACGCGTGCCACGGCGTCAGCGATGTACCACGTGCCGTTCGGCGCGACGGGGCTCTGGGCCACGACGGTCGCTGTGGGTGCGACCCATGCCCGGGAAGCCGTGTCCAGGGGGATCTTGGACGCCACGAGCATCGGCGCGCTCCTCGAGAGCAGCCTCACCGTCGCCGATCGGCACACGGTCTTCGGCAGAGCGGAGGCCGGACGCATGCCAGCCCACCATCTGCACGCGCATGAGTACTCCCTGTCGCTCTTCCCGCTTGGCAAGGTGCAAATGGGGTATGTGCGGCACCTGCGAGTGGGACGGGGACTCGTGCCGGGGATCGGGGGCTCTTTCTCGTTGAGCGTGCTGTCGCCGGAACTGGCGCCTCGCTACGAGGGGCGTGTGGCACCCAGCGTCGCCGTGTTCTTCAGCATCCGGCCCGCACGACACGCGATGTAGCAGATCGTGGGCACTTACCGGGTCATGAGGAAGCGTTGAAGCGCCTCACGCTGCCCGTCGCTCAACCGCTCGTACTGGGTGCGTGCGAACTCGGCCTCTCCGCGATGTCTCAGAATCGCATCGCCCACCGTGGCCGCCGAGCCGTCGTGCAGCAGCGGTCGGCGGAACCGTACGCCCCACAACGCAGGCGTCCGGATCTCGGTGGGCTCGGCCGAGGCCTGGACGATGCCGTCGCCAGTGCCGATGTCGTGGAGCAACAGATCGGAAAAGAGAGGCACGAGCTGACGATGGAGCCGAGGGTTCGCGTTCGCTCCGGTCTCCAGCGCCGGCACGTGGCACGCCGCGCAACCGATGCCCGCGAAGATGCGCTCACCGGCCGAAGCCACCTCATCCAGCGGCTCAGGAGCGATGGGGGACAGGAACCGCATGAAGCTGGCGAAGTTGTCGATCCCTCGGCGACGGGTCCGCGGGTCGGGGATGTCTTCGGGATCGGGAATGGGATCGCAGAGGCGCATGCGCGCAGCGTCCACGCCCACCGCGATTTCAGTCGGAAAGAGATCGTTCGTGATGCCCATCTCATTGCGATAGGCGTCGGCGCCGAACGCCAGCAGTGTGGCGTGCTGGGCCTTCCAACCGAATCGGCCGATGCGCCGTTCGCCCGTTCCTCGATCGGCCACGACCGCCGCCCGGCCGGACACACCGTCGCGCCCGCGGTTTTGGAGGTCCGCCAACGCCACCAAGGTGTCATCGTCGATGGCCTCGATGAGGCCTGCGCCGAACAACGGGATGGGTACCCGCCTGGCGATGACATTTGCATCCGGTGGGATCGTTGGCTGACATGCGTGACCCGGAATCGAGAAGAGATGGAACAGCGATTCCCCGGCAGGCGCGACCGCGACGAACGAACCGTCGAGCAAGCGACGCCCGGCGCGAACCTCTGCGACCGGGCTGACACCGCCCACCGCCGGGACGTTGTGACAGGAGGCACAGCTGGTGCCGTTGAACGCCGGCCCCAGCCCTTCCTCCGCGGTCTCGACTTCGAGGAAGTCGTCCAGGCCAAGACGGAACTCCTCGAACTCCGCAGGCGTGAGCCCGGGCAGCGGGTCACCGGGCTGGACCTGACGGCCCTGCCCGAAGATGAAGGCCGTGGCCAGCCACAGCACCGTCGTGGCGGCGAACGCCGAACGCGCGAGTGAACGCAGGCTCATTCCTCGTCCTTCGGTGCCTCGGTTGCGATGATCACGCCTCGCATGAACGAATGACCTGCCCCGCACAGCTTCGAGCACTCGAAGGTGTAGCGGCCGGCCTTCTCTGGCGTGAACGTGACCGTCGCCGTGCCGCGGCTGCGCTTCGGAATCTCGATGTTCACGTCAGAGCCGACGATTCGAAAGCCGTGCGCGGTGTCGTCGCTGGTCAACCGAATCGTCAGTACGGTGCCCACGGTCGTTTTGATCTCGGACGGCGTGAAGCTGAAGCGTTCAGCAGCCACATCCACGGTCTGTACGAGCGGCGCGTCCTGCGCGCGACTCACGGCCCATGGAGCGACCGACATCGAGCCCAAGAGCAGCGCACCGGAGGCCAGTAGGAGCGTTCGCATCAGAACCACCATCCCAGACCGATGTTGAACGAATGCGGGGCCGGCACGATTGCGCTCCGGTTCCGCTGGTGCACGTAGTCGAACTTGACAGCGATGTCGGGCTCCGGCCAGTAGGTGGCGCCGACCACCCACGCGTCCCGGTCGAACTCCTGGAGCGGCAAGTAGCCCGCGGGCATGCGGAACTGCGTGTCGACGTTCTCGTAGCGCACGAAGGTGCCGACGTCACCGAATCGGGCGCCGGAAACGACCCGGTAGCTCGCTTCGAGGTAGCTGCCGCGCAGCGTTCTGGCGATGTTCGGATTGACGCCCGTCGTCCGCGCAATCGCGTCGTTGAGGTCGCCTGCGCCTGCAATCGTCACCTGGGCGACCTGCGCCCGTCCCTCGAAGCGAGCGCGGGCGTAGCGCGCATCGGCCTCGACCACCCGCACCGGCACGTCGAACCGCGGGCGGAACTCGAACCCGGTCGAGCCCGCCCAGAAGCTCGCCCCGGTGGTGAGACCGCGAATCCCCACGTACTCGACGCGGCCGGTGGCCGCGGCCTTGCCGACGTTGGTCCGGCTGCCCTTCTGGCGCCCGTCCCTCACGCCTTCCTCCGCGCTGAATCGGGCCGCATTCAACGGCGAGGTGACATACGCGCGATAGCGCCACCCGCGCCCGAGCTCGCCGTGAATCCCGACCCCCGGCTCGAACCACGTGGTTGGAATGATCACCGTTTCGACAAGCGGTCGCTCGACGCCGTAGAACACTGGCGGCTCGTGCCGCTCGTTGATGATGCCGACCGGCATGAGCAGCATGCCAGCCCGGACGTTGAAGCTGCGCGACAACAAGAAGTCGATGTAGGCCTGCTCCAGTTCGAGTTCGCCGGCCTCCTCGAGCCCAGCGACCAGCGCGTGCTCCAGTTCCAGCTCGCTGACGAAGCGGATACGGTCAGAGAACTGATGAGTGATGAGGAGGATGAAGCGATGGAAATCGAGCTGACCGTCCTCCAGTTCGGCGTTCGTGTAGTGCACCTCCATATAGCCGGAAAGGGCAGTAGGCGACGTCGGGCCGGGCGTGTTCTGGGCCGAAGAGTCAGCCGGGAAGCTGAGCAGCAGGCCCAACGCGAGGGGCAGTAAGCCCCGGTTGCCAAAAGTAAAATTTTGAGTACTCAAAACGTCGCCATCAAACACCGCGACGCCTGCGCCTGTCAAGTCTTCGTTCGTGCGTCGACTCCTGCCGCGGTTCCGTCGCAACCGCGATTGGACAGACCTGGTACGCGCGGGCTAGCGCTTCTTCCGAAGAGGTTGGGTCCAGTTCTCGAGCCTGAGGTCTGGCACGCGCTCGAACTCCGCCGTGTTGTTCGTGACCAGCTTCAAGCCGAGGGATCTGGCGTGTGCAGCGATGACGAGATCGTTGGCGCCGATCAAGGCGCCGCGGCGCTTCAGGTGCGCGCGGATCTCGGCGTAGTGGAGTGCAGCGCCCTCATCGAGATCCACCGCCTCAACGTATGGCAGGAACGCCGCCAGGGCCGCGGCGTCTTGGGCCCTACGGGGCGACACCTCGACGCCGTACAGCAACTCCGCCTTCGTGACGACGGACATACAGACGTCATCGACCGGCACGGACTTCAGCCGCTTCAGGACCAAGGGATGCGAGCGCTTCAGAATGTAGGAGCACGTGTCCGTGTCCAGCATGAAGCGCGGCATCACGGTTCTCGCTCCTGAGCGGGCAGGTCCTCGACATCGGTCATGAAGGTGTCCGACGCGACCGGCGCCGAGGCGAGGTACGTCTTCCAGTCCCGTGGGCGGGGTGAGAGGATGACGTCGTCGCCGACCTTGCGTATTAGCACCTCATCCGTTGCGAACTGGAACTCCTTCGGGAGGCGGACGGCCTGGCTGCGGTTGGTCATGAAGACCTTAGCGGTGCGGGGCATCGCAGAACCCTCCGAGCCCAGTATGCCATATACGACGCGTATATGGCGCCGCGTGCGCAATACGTGCGTCTACCCGGGCCTTTGAGCGGTTCTGGCGGATCTGGAGGAAGTCGAAATCCCGTAAGTTCTTTGTTTGCAACAGGTGGACGCAGTCCGAATCCCACCCTCTCCGCCATCTCTAAGTATCTGATAAAAAAGACGATACATTTTGACCGGCGCAGACACGTACGAGTTTCGTACGTGACCGCCTCGAATTGTCATAACTCCGCGGTTCGATCCAAGACCAGGCAGATGGATGCCGAACGCCACCGGCCGATTCCGGCCTGATCACGACGCCGCCACACTCTGGCCTCTTTAGTGCCATACCTTCACGTACTTACGGCCAGACCGGGCTACACAGACGCCGTCCTTGACCACGAACGCTTCGACCCAGTGCGTACCGGCGTAGGCCGTCGTCTCCCAGTGGACCGCTCCCTTCTGGCTATTGCTGAACTGGCCACGGAGCTGCTGCTGTTTCGCGGCCTCTTGGCCAGTGTTGACCACCTGCCAGTAGACCTCGTAGGGGGCGGACACGTTCGTCTCGACCGTGAACTTCAGGGCCACGTGCTTCGGCACGCCCCGGGGCGACAGTTTCCACAGGCGGCGGCCCTTCTTGAGAGCTGGGTAGACCCAGGCACTGACGCTCACGCGTCCGCGGTCCGTCAGAGCCCATGGAACGGCGGCGGCGTGTGACGCGTCGGCCAACGCCGGCACGTCGCTGACCGGCTTGATCCTGCGAAGGTCCCCCGACCCGAGGCCGAAACGACGGGTCGCGATATCGGGGGCGGCATCGCCCTCACGCTCGCCCATCGCGAGGAGGTCAGCTTCGGCTGCCTTTAGCCAGTTGTCGAACGCGACCTTTCGGCCCGCCTTTTCGTTCCACTTGTCCGCGAAGTTCTCCGCGGGGTGGACAGGGTTCGCGACCCACCACGTGCCGTCGCGGTTCTCGATGTGGGCGGGCATAGTCCTGACCAGGTCGAGGAGCGCCTCGTAGGTCTTCGGCTGACCACGGTACGCGCGGGCAGCCAACGTCGTGATGATGATGGACGTCGGCCTGTCATCGGCGTCCGGCGAGAATCGCAGATCTCGGTGGCGCTTCAGGAGCTGGACGGCGCGCTGCAGCGGCGTGCGCACGCGCCACACAGGAATGTCCTCGACCGAGGCGCTCGCGGCTCTGGCCATGGCCTCGCGCAACTCCGCCACCTGGGGCCCCATGCGCGCATAGAACCAGTCGGCATAGCCAATCGGGTTGCTGAACTGCCAGCGTACGAGCTCGCGATCGGTCAAGAGGATGCTGGTCCCAGGCCGTTCCGCGTCCGGGATGGCAGGTAGCACGTCGAGATGGAAACGTTCACCATAGAGCAACTGCCAGCAACGGCGCCGCTCCTTCAGAATGGACTTCAGCTCGCCGTCCGCTTTGAGCCGGTCTCCGACGCGATCCTTGAGCTCCTTCTGTGTCGTCGACTCCTTCGCGATGTTCAAACGACAGACGAGGTCGATGTCGAACTCGTCTCGAGCCGCCAAAGGCCTGATTGGCGTGCCGAGCCGGAACGAGCCCTGGGGGTACAGCTCGGGCTCGTATTGCCGCAGTGGTGAGTCCTCGTCGCCGAGCCATGCGGCGACCGCTTCGTACTTCGCGATGGCCTCGTCCGCGAGGTCGTCGGGAATGTCGAGGAGCCGCGCGACGTCCTCGAGGCTCTTGTTCAGTAGTGTGACCAGTGAGTCGAACTGGATCGTCATGGCGTGTAGAGCGGCGTGAAAGCCGGTGCGGAATGGCCGACGAACTGCTGCGATACGGCAGGCATGGCGTGCCTACTGTGGTGACGCGCACGCGCCACGAGCGTGTCCAAGCCCGAGAGGTTGTCGAGGCTGACGTCTGAAGCCGGCACCCGCGGATCGATCCGCAGGACGTTCTCCTTGCCGAGGAGAAACCGAGCCTGGTTGTTGACCGCGATGCTGCCGGACCGCAGCAGGACATCAGTCGCGGACGGCGCCCACAGGAGTGCACCCGCACGGTCAAGGCGTCTGGGCCGGCGCACGACCGCGTCGTAGGTGCCGATACTCAACAGACGGATCCGGTCGAGCGACACTCCAAGCGTGCCGACTGCTTCGATGATGCCCACCATCGCCGGGTTGTTGGCCCAGACACCGCCATCGATGAGCCGCAACTGATCCACTGCACGACAGGCCGGGAAGTAGGTTGGGGCCGCCGACGTCGCGAGCGCGACCTTCCATGCTGGTACACGGTAGTCGCGGCGCAGACGCTCAGAGTGAGGCGTGCGAAAGATGTACACGTCGTCGTCGCCGACGTTGTATGAGGGCACCACCAAGCGCTTTGTGCTTTCCCCAAACGCGCGATCGCCAAACGTGGAGCGCAGGCCAGTCTCCAATGCATCGGCCCGGTACTTCCGCCAGAACCACCAGAGGGCAGATCGCAGTCGGAGCGGATTGCTGAAGATTCGGGGCCCGTGCTCTGTGTAGAAGCCAAGGATGTCGGCCGGTCGAAGACCCAGGCCGAGCGCGATGGCGATGATTCCGCCCGTCGAGGTTCCAGCGATCAGGTCGAAGTGGTCGGTGACTCGAATGCCGAGGTCCTCCTCGATCGCGGCCAAGATGGCGGCCGAGAACACACCGCGTATGCCGCCGCCGTCGAGCGACAGGATCTGAAAGCGCTCACTATCCGCCGGTGCCGAGGCTGAAGATTCCTGCTCCAATGTTGGCCTGCCGTCGAGAAGGGCTGATGAGCCGGGTCAAGTGTTCAGTCGGGCTGTGACAGGTCAGGTCACGCCCGCATCTCGTCGCTCATCCAGTTTACATCACATTCGCAATATGCTATATTGTAAACCGATGGAGGCATGCAGATGATTGGCGACCGCATCAAGCTTGCTCGCCGGAAGGCCGGCCTCTCACTCCGAGGGCTCTCGGACGCGATGCGTGGCAAGGTCACCGCGCAAGCCATCGGGAAGTACGAGCGTGGTGAAGACGTCCCGAGTTCAGGAGTCCTGATGGCGCTTGCCAAGGCTCTCGACGTGTCGCTCGCCTACCTGCTCGACACCCAGGGCATCGAACTCTCCGTCGTCGAGTTCAGAACCAAGTCCAACACCACCGGCCGCGATCGGGCTCATGTCGAATCCGAAGTGCTCGAGTGGATAGAGCGCTACCTACAGGTCGAGGCGGCACTGGATCTCGACAGTGCGCAGTGGCAGAGCCCGTTCACGCCGCGACAGCTTCGTTCGGTCGCCGAGGGGGAGGATCTCGCCAACGACGTTCGCAACGAGTGGAAACTCGGCATCGACCCCATCCCCAACATGACCGAGTTGCTCGAAGAGAAGGGCCTGAAGGTCCTTGTCGTCGACTTGCCGGAACGCGTGTCCGGGTTCACCTGCCTCGTTGAACGCCCCGGAGGCGTGCCGCCACTCCCGGTCATCGTGGTGAACAAGCGATTCACGCTGGAGCGCCGTCGCCTCACGCTCGCCCACGAACTGGCCCACCGGCTCATTGTGCCGGACTGCCTCTCCGACAAGGACGAAGAGAAAGCGGCAACCGTCTTTGCGAGTGCTCTGCTGATGCCCCGGGAGCATCTGCTCCGTGAAGTGGGCAAGCACCGCCAGGCGTTTGGATTCCGGGAGATCGTCGGGCTGAAGCGCTTGTACCGGGTCAGCGGTGCCGCATTGTTGGTGCGCCTGCGGCAGATCGGCGTCATCGACGAAGGGACGTTGGTGTACGCCTTTCAGAGCGTGGCGCGCGGGTGGCGCACTGCGGAACCGGAGCCGCTCGAATCCACTGAAGAAGAGCGTGGACAGTGGGAGCGGCCTCGTCGATTCGAACGCCTCTGCTACCGCGCGCTTGCGGAGGGGCTCATTTCCCTGACGAAGGCTGCCGAATTGCTGCGCCTCCCCGTCTCTAAAGTGGAGGCGGACCTGAAGGGGCCGCGGGCGGATGAGGATCGTCGTCAGCGATAGCAGCTGCCTTATCGACCTCAGGAAGGCGTCGCTGCTCGCGGCCTTCCTGAAGCTGCCGTACGAGGTCTTGATTCCGAACACGCTCTTCGACGATGAGCTGCTGAAGTTCACCGCCGGCGAGAAGCGTTCGCTTCTTCGCGGCGGCCTGAAGGTCGTCGACGTACCGGGCACTGGCGTGCTCCGCGCACGAGAGATCATCCAGAAGACACCGCGTCTCTCCATCAACGACAGCTTCGCATTCGCCGTCGCCGAGAGTCATCAGGGCTGCATCCTCGTCACGGGCGACGGCCTGCTCAGGACAGTGGCTACTGAGCACGGCATCGAGGTCCACGGCGTGCTTTGGATCATCGACGAACTGCACGGTCACGCACTCGAGACGCCTGTGAGGCTCGCAGAGGCGCTGCGTCTCTTCGCTCAGGACCAGACGGTCCGGCTGCCACGTCGAGAGCTGCTCGCTGCCATGCGGAAGTACGAGAGTCTGCCGTAGCTGCGTTGCGCGATAGGAGTACCAGATGGTGACCGCGATTTCGGAACAGACGTATCTTGAACTGCTCGTCGAGACGCTCGACATTCCACCCTCGCTGTATGAGCGAGCCGTCAATCGACACCACTCCCTGGGCGACTGGCTGTGCCGCGATGCGTCGCGGCTGCGGGACTTCAACCCGACGGTCTCAGCCCAGGGGTCGTTCCGCCACGGCACGGTGGTGCGTCCACTGGTTCAGGACGCGGAGTACGACCTCGACAACGTCACGACACTCGATCTCTCCAAGACACGGATCACACAGAAGGACCTGAAGCTCCTCTACGGACTTGAGATGCGGGGGTACGCGGAGGCCCACGGAATGATTGAGCCGCCGGAGGAGAAGAATCGCTGCTGGCGCTTGCGCTACGCCGACGAAGTGAGCTTCCACCTCGACTCCCTGCCGTCGCTCTCCGAAGAGGACAGCGTGATCGGCTCGATTCGGACCCGGAACGTGCCGGACGAGTTCGCACGGCGCGCGATCGCCATCACGGACAAGCGCCACCCGGCTTATGCGACCATCACGACCAACTGGCCGACGAGCAACCCAAGGGGCTTTGCCCGCTGGCTGGAGCAGCGGATGGGAACATTCGCGGACGCTCGGCGCCGCGCGCTGGTTGAGGGGCGGGTCTACGCATCGGTTGATGACGTCCCGACGCATGCCTTGAAGACACCATTGCAGCGTGCCATCCAGCTGCTCAAGCGACACCGCGACGTCAAGTTCGCCGACAACCCCGAGGTCGCGCCGATCTCCATGATCCTGACGAACCTCGCCGGACAGGCGTACAACGGTGAGTCGGACGTGTACCTCGCCGTTCGCGGCATCCTGAGCCGCATGCTCAACTACGTTGGAGACGTGGCGCCGTATGTGCCGAACCCAACGCATCCGGCCGAGGACTACGCCGACAAGTGGTCGAAGGATGCTCGACTGGAAAGAAACTTCCGCCACTGGCACGCTGAAGCGAGCAGAGACTTCGAGCGGCTCCCGCGACTGACTGACTCCGCAGTTCTCAAGTCGGCTACTCGGAGCACGTTCCGCATTGACCTCACCGAGGACCATCTCAAACGCCTGGGACTCGTGGTGAGCGCTGCGCCAGCCATCATCACAAGCGTGGCGCCAACCGTCCGGATTTCCTCTCCCCCTCGGCCGTGGGGTGTCAAGCGATGAAACTGACGGCGGCGGAACGATTTAGCCGTAGCGAGATCGCCGAGCTGCTTGCACGCTACGAAGGGCTGCACATACTCCCGTCGATCGGGACGACGACGTCCATCGTCGGCACCATCGCGTTCCGAGCGGAGGGCCGTGCTACGCCCTTGATTGAGGACAGCTACGAAGTCAGGATCGAGGTGCCTGAGAACGTGCCCGAGCGGATGGCACTCGTGTGGGAGACAGCCGGCAGAATTCCGGCGACATTCCACCGCCTGGACAATCGGGCGCTGTGCCTGGGTTCCCGCGTCAGGCTTCGTCTTCAAATGGCCGGTTCGTCGTCTGTCCTTCGCTTCGTTGAGCGCTGCCTCATTCCGTACCTCTACGGCTATTCGCACTACGAGAGGACGGGAGTCATGCCTTTCGGCGAACTCCATCACGGGGAACTCGGGTCCCTCCAGGATCTCGCCGGCCTGCTGCAGGTGGAGCTGGCGGACGCGGCTCCCTACTGCGTCCTAGCATCCATGCAGAGACGCCGCGCGAACAAGCAGCCCTGCCCATGCCACAGCGGTCGCAGACTGGGCCGCTGTCACAACCGGAAGGTCAACACGCTCCGACAGCGTGTGGGACGCGTCTTCCTCCGGAGGGAGATGCTCGTCATTGCAGCAGCCATTCGCGAGGCGCGTGTCCAGAAAGCCGCAACGCCTCCCGCAAGGACGCTCGATTGGCGCGACGTGTTGCGAGACATCACGTCAAGGCCGGCCCTCCCAACATGGGCGATGCCGATCGGGCAGAGCCAGTCGGTCTTGAGCCCTACGCCCTGATCGCTGCACATGTTGCCGGCGTTCCCACCACGACCAGCAGCGACTTGGCGCGGCTCATCGCAACGTAGAGCAGCTCCTCCCGGCGCTGGAGGTCGATGGCGTCCAGCCCCCAGAGGATGACGATCGGGGACTCCAGGCCCTTGAATCGCTGGACGGTTTCGAGGAGGACCGTGTGCTTCGCCCGTGCCCCCTCCTCGAGCCAAGTCGACGGCCTCGGCAGCGGCTGCCGCTTCAGGAGTGCGAAGTAGTCACCCTTGTGCTGTGCGTCGGCGATTAAGACGACGATGTCCCCGGCGGCGACGCCTTGACGGGCGATGAGGTCAACAACGCGCGCGGAGATCCTGCCGAGTTGCGCGTCTCGTGTTGCGGCCTCGTCGAACTGCACATCGTCTCCATCGATGTCTGGTGGACGAACCTCGACGCCCCGGTAGTGGGCGTACGCGGCGCGATGAATCGGCGCAGTGTTCCGGCAGTTGGTGGTCAGCGTGAACGGGGCCTCTCGAATCGGAAATGTCGCCGCCCGGCTGTAGATGTTCTGATTGTCGTCGTAGAACACGTAGAGCGGACCGCGTTCGTAGTCCGACAGCATCAGCTCGAGCGGTACCCAGAACTCTTCGCGGAAGTCCTGGCCTTCGTCGCAGACGATGGCGTCGAACCGGTCAGGCAGGACTTCCAGGGAGTACGCGAGCGCGTTTGGCAGTTGGACGTCGAACAGGTCCTTCCCTGGGTACGTTGCCTTGGCCTCGGCAACCAAGTCCCGGCCCGAATGACGATTCGCCCGGTCAGCCTGGCGATAGCACAGTTGGTGAAAGCTCATCACCTCGAGATTCGGCGCGCTGGCGCACAGGCTAGCGAGGTGATCGGCGAGCTGCCGGTTGTAGCACGTCAGCAGTGTTCGGAAGCCTTCTGACGCCAAGCGGCGGGCCTTCTCCAGCGCCAGAACGGTCTTACCAGTTCCGGCGCCGCCGCTCACCGCAACACGGCGATGCGACTGGAGGAAGTCGAGCACCCTGACCTGGTCGTTTGTGAGAGTGACGCGGCGGGCTTCCTGTTCCGCCAAGCGCGAAGAGACGAGAGGCGCCACCGTCACTGTCCGAGCGAACAGGTTTCGAACGACCTCGACGCCACGTCGGCCGAGGGGCGCGTGGCCAGGCGCATCATTCGACCAGTACCCGAACGCTTGCTCGACCCAGTGCGTCGGCTTCTCAAGGTCCTTTGCCCCGCCGACCAGGGGCGGCGGCATGTCTGGCCGGCTGAGGGCGACCGTATCGCCGACGTCCGGGAACCATACGGCGTGCCCCCGAAGCACGTTGTTCAGGCCCAGTTCGCGAGAGCGAGGGTGCTCAGAGAGCTTCGTCCGAACGGAGTACTTTGCCCTCAGCGCCTGCTGAATGGGGTTGTTGATCTCGTGCTTCTGACGGTTGCGGTCCACCGAGAACCACTGCCCGCTGACGCCATCAAATGCGATTCCGCCGCCCTTGACCTCGATGCACAGGTAGCCACTGTCCGGATCACACACCAGGAAGTCGGCCTCGCCGTCCTTCGCCTGCTCATCCTCGCGACGCAGAATCCAGCTGACCTGGAAGAGGACGACGTAGCGGTCCGGAAGGCGGTCCCGCAGTGCCCGATACACCTTCGTCTCGGCCTGCGAAGGCAGGGCCGTCAGCTGCGCCTCGGAAAGGTCAGGCAGAAGCGTCGCCATCTTCGTCCTCACCAACGACCGACATCGTGTGGACGCTCAGCGTCACCGTCCGTCGGCCGTGCGCCTCGAAGTCGACTGCGAGCACTCTCATTGAACCGCGCACATCGACGGATGCGATGCGTCCGTAGCCCCAGTCCTGATGCTTCACGCGGGCCCCCGGACGGAATGCGATCACAGGATCGATTGGTTCTTCATCCACGACCGCCCGCCAGTTGCCATCGAACATGAACGACGTGACCTGCGTTGCGGGTTTGGCAATCGGGTGGATTCGCATGTTCGGTGGGTCGCTCACGAACTCCACAACGTAGAGCCAGTACTGCTCTGGATACTCCTGAGCGTTCGTGAACTGCAGCTTCGACAGTCCCACGCCCGTCTTGTTCCACTCGCCCGCGACGCCCTTGACCTCGATGAGACGCTGTGTTCCGCGCACCATGTCCTGAGACAGGATGTCGTAGCCGGGATGCGTGAGGGCCATCTGCCTGGGCGTTCTGCCGCGCGCAATCTCGTACTTGCAGACCGCGTCTCGCGCGGCTGCCTCGATCGCCATGTTGTGTTCCGAGTTGCCCCCGTCCTCGCCATCGGAGTCATCACCGCTTGCATGGTTCACGTACGACAGGAGGCGCTTGTCACGCTGGACCTTGTGCTTCGGCCGCGGCTTCTTTGCCCCAGTTCCTGGACCGACCGTGCTGCTGGTCGCGGGCTTGGTGACAGGCGTCGCCGGACTGGTCGGAGCGGTGCCGCCCGTCGGCTGGTTGGGTGTCGAGGCGGCCGGCTGTTCAGCCGATTGATTGGCCTGCTCGCCCTCTTTGGGAGCCCCACCAGGCTGGCCCTTCAGCGAGGCGCCTGGCTGGTGCGGAGCGTTCTCGTCCGCGTCGGACTGCGATTGGCCGTCCTCGTCCGGCGTCTCCTCGGCTTCTGCGGCGTCCTCGCTGGTTCCGTCCGGTGTCCCAGCGCTCCCACCAATCTCCCCAAGTTCCGGAGACGTCACGTCCTCTGTCGCCTCGGGAACATCGATGTCCTCCAGTTCCGGAACGCCCGCGTCGCTCAGCTCTCGATGGCCATCCTCCACGGACACAACCATCAAGGGGCGCAGGCTGAGCGTCAACTTCGGAACTTCACTGCCAGCCGCATCGGGTATCAGCTGGTGCAGCAGTGCGTTCAAGATGTGCGACCAACTCCGATCGCCAACCGGTCGCTCCACGGACAAGGCGTGCGTCTCGCGGTCGTAGTACGCGTTGGCCCGGATAGGGCTTGCGGGCTGCGGAGGGGCATCGTCGTCTCCGATGTGGACCGACGCCTGGATGCGCACGAGTTCGTAGCTCGCAGCCGTCAGGTGGGCCAGTGCAGACGCAACGGCCTTCCTCACGCCTTCCGGCTTGTCGTGAAGCATTCGCTGGATCAGACCCGCCCGTGCACTGAGCGTGGCGGCCACGTCCGACTCTTCGACTTCGTCGCCGTCTGTGAACTCAAGTGCCACGCGAGCGCGCTGGCTAAGCCGCCTGACTCCAACCTCCTCAAACAGAGGCCAGAGTTCGGGAAGGGGCTTGCACAGGGCTGAGTCCAGCTCCCCGTCGAAGAATCCCGCGTACCATTCGCTGTCCTGGATGAGCACCTCGTCGGGATCGACGAGGTAGCCGCTGACATTCACAATCGTGGCTGCTTCCTGCAGCTCACGGACGTCATCGGCGTCCAGCTCGTCTCGGTCGTGGATCGCGGCAAGCGCCCGCCAGCACGAATCGAAAACCACACGATCCTGGCCTTGCAGGACCCTCGACTGCAGAAAGTACTCGTCGGAGATCTGTCGGATGATGCGGACGTAGTCGGCTCCTTCGGGTCCGTCGCTCACCCCGAGCGCATCGAACAGCGGACGGTACGAGTTGAGGTTTGGCGGAATCGTGAACGCGAACCTACCGAGCTGCTGAGCCGACCAGAACAGCTGCTCGGGATGCACGAAGGATTTCAGTGCCTCCACGTAGATGCAGCGGGAATCCGCGAGGACTTCGATTGCGGCCTTGTCCTGGGGCGCCCGATCATTCAGAACGCGATAGACGACATCCGATGGCTTGACCCCGCTCTCCATGCAGTGCTGGAGGTGACGCACGACGAGCTCTGTTTCGGGATTGATCTTGATGCCGAGTGCCTCGAGCAGCAGAGTCTTGAGGCGCGTCGTGTTCCTGAAATCGAGGATCTTGGCTTGAGACCGGAACGCTTCCGCGCTGTAGATGGCGTACAGGACGTCAGGTGTATGCCACTCGTCTGCATCGCCTTCGGCCGGAAAGCAGGCTGCCTTCCGAAGGTCGCCAAGAGCATCCAGAAAGAACGGCGCGTCCTTCCATATCTCGAAGTTCTCGCAGAGGACGTAGAACGCCTCCGCGCTGGCGCGCTTCGCCTCCTCAGTGGGCAGTTCTTCCTCTGCGATCGCGATCATTCGATCGACCAGATGCTCCGCCATCGGTGAAGAGCGAAGCCCCAGCGAATCGAGGAAGGTTTGGACCGATCGCGCCTTGGGAGTTCGAGGCGTGTCGAGCCACAGGGCGTCCGTATCGCCAAGTACCCTGACCAGGGCATCTGTGCGGCGGTACGTCTCCACCGGGCGGGCCCAGCCCCCGTCCCGTGTCGGGACCATTGGCAGCGACCTTAGAACCCTCCGCGCGTCGTCGTCATCAAGCAGGCTCGGGTGGCTCGCCAGCTCCGTGATCAGCGCTTCGTACTTCGCCGCGTCCGAAGGTCCGTTCTCACCAAAGAACGACGGGACGACGGTCTTGACGAATGCCTCGATAGACTGCGTCAGAATGCCGAGCTTCGTGCCGACGAACTGACGCGCGCGTTCGCTGAGTACAGTCGTGTCGAGAAGTTCTCCAACCCCTGACGGGTCCGTGAAGTTTCCTGGCAGCAAGGCGGCCTGGGCGCTGATGAATCCCCGGTTCGACGGCCAGATCGGGAGCGCCCGAAGGGCGCTATAGACCGACTGGTCTGAGTTCTTCAGGCCGTCGAGGTCGGCAAAGAACGTGTACAGATCCCTGAGGTCACCGGGATCGCCGCTGATTGCCTCCGTCAACTCGTTGTCCTTGGCCCACTCCGAGTAGTGCGCGACGACGCCTGCCAGGTCCAAGACGTCGACTAGTCGGCCGAGCTTCGTCGAACCCGATAACCCCTTTGTGGCGATGTACAGCTTGGGGAAGAGCACGGCCGCTCTGTCGACGGCAAGAGGACCGGGCACCAGGTACGCGTCGTCGATTGAAATGGCGTACCAGTCTTCGCTGACGAGCAGCGGCATCTGGCGCAGGCGCTGAATGGATGACTTCTGAGCCTGGCTCTCCGATCCGGGCTCTGGCAGCAGCTCCTCAAGGACGCTCCAAACCGGCTTGTAGAACTGCTGGAGCCGCTCCGGTACGACATTCTGGCCCACTGTCACAGCTGACAGTCCGGTGCCAATCAAAGTCACCAGTCGGTCCAGAGTCAGAAGTTGCGCACCAAGCTGAATGAGCGGATTCCGGTATGGACGCAGGACCTCAGACGGCAGTCTGGCTCCTAACTCCATGAGTGCGGCGGCTTGCCGCTCAGAGAACGGAGACGCCTGTGGCAGCAGTGTCGAGATCGGTGGAACTACGGTGTCGTCCTGAGTCACAACGACCGGAGCGCCTGCGCACGCCGCCTTCAGTCGCTCCCAGAAGCGCTTGAAAATCGCAGGCTGCGCTGATGGCTTGGCATGGATGTCATACGCGCCGCTGAGCACCTGCCAGAACTGGGCATCGCCCAGCGTTGCGCGTAATGCGACCGGATCGCGGGCCAGTTCGATGGCCGCGGCGTCGATCAGCATCTCGTTCCACGCCTGCTCGTGTTGGTGCCCAGCGAAGATAGCCGCCTTGCGATCCGGCTCGGGAAAGAAGTCCGCGTTGATGTGCAGCGGAAGTCCCGTGGACTGCTCCGTTGGCAAGAACGCGTAGAGAAACCCCTCCTGCAACGGCTCAGGGTCAACGCGCAGGCCGATACTGATCTTGGTGCTTCGTCGAAGCCCTTCGAGTCTCGGATGCGCGGGGTAGAGGAGCCGTGCCGACGGCGTGGCATCCACGCGCAGGATGTGCCACTGCTCGACGTCACCGCCCGGGCGAAAGCTGACGATCAACTCTGAGCCATCGCCACGAACAAGATCACAACCGGTAAGGAGTGTCCCGTTCCGGCGCACCTCGGCCTTCGTGACGTGACGAAGGAACAGAAGGCTTCTCCGGACCACGCTCGTGAGGTCCTCGGTGAGCTGCTCGATGTGCTTCGGGCTGACGTGTGAGACCCCGAGGGCCTGACGCGCCTTCGTATTCGGGTCGTCGGCCCAAGGGAGGAAGAACTCCGTTCCCGGGGTCTCTTCGCAGGCATCGAGCTCCCACTCGCCAGCCTCAGGCTTGAGAGTGAGCGAGACTCCCGACGACTCAATCCGAGGATGGTCCGTTATCTGGTACGACGAGACGAAGCCGATGCCGAAGCGACCGATGTTCTCGCTCTGCCCGAGTTTGCCGCCGCTCGCGACGTCCACGATCCGGTGGTAGTCGCAGCTGTAGCCTTCGCTCTCCTGGAACGGGCATACGTCAGCGTGGAGGTTGCCGCAGTAGTCGAACGTGCCACTGTTCCTGACCCACAAGCCCTCGTCCGTGACGTCGAACGTGATCTCCTCAGCCTGGGCGTCATCGGCATTCTGTATCAGCTCCAGCGCCATGACGTCGTAGCCCTGCAGCCCCGCGAGGTGGCTGCGGATGGTGCCGAGGAGATTCGCTGTGTAAGACCCGCTCGTACGCGCCATGTGTCTCCGGCAATCAGGCCAAGGGCATTCGGTGAGACGAGCTGCTCAGCCTCGCAGGACGGTAACGAGCTCCGCGATCACCGAAACGCTCGCGGCGTCCTCGCCGGTCAGGACGATCGCCTGGTACTCGGGATTCGTGGGCGACAGCGTCACACGCGTATGGCGCCAGCTGTGGTCCCCAGAGGCTTCCTTGACCGAGGCGTACTTCTTGACCGTGAACGCGCCGCCAGTGTCGGGGTCGGCCGGCCCTCGGTACTGAACCAGCACGGTCTTGCCAGAGCGGCTGCCAGCCGGCTTCGCTCGGAACACGAGGAAGTCGCCATTGCGGATGGCAGGCTCCATCGAGCGGCCGACGGCCCGGCACACGAACATCTCCTCGGAGAGCCGTCCAAGTCCCTCCGCTTCGATCCAGCCTTCGGGCTCGACGGATTCGCTTTGTCCGAAGTAGCCGGCCGCAGCCTTCAGGGAGTACAGAGGCAACACCCTCTTGAAGGCGTCCTGCCGCGCTCTCTCATCGTCAACAGCAAGCAGCTTCAGTTGGGGCTCGGCCGGCGCCTGCACGAGGCTCTGGGCGAGTTCTGCCAAGGACGCGACTCCGGAGGTCAGGCTTCTCTCGAGCTTCTTCTGCTGCACGAACAGGAAGCGCCACTGGCCGTAGCGAGTGCCGCTCATCTTCTCGCACCAGGCTCTTGCGGCTTCGCTCTTGAGCGGCGTGTTCAGCCGCATCTCGCCCTTGGTCTCAGCAAGCCACATCACCTCGCGGCCGTCGGACTCGCGCGCCACAATGATGAAGTCTGGGAAGTATTGCCGCGGCCGACTGCCCTCGTAGTACGTCACTGAGAAGCCGAGGCGCTCGTTCTTGAAGTACCGGACGACATCCTTGGCTCCGTCGAGGAAATCAGCGAAGCGCTTCTCGAGGTCCGTATGGCAGGGCACCTTGTTCGTGTGGCACCGTTTGCCTTCGGCGAGGAGGCCGGTCCACTGGAACCGTCGGAGCGATGCCGAGTCGAGCCATTCGGGCGATCCGAGAATCGGCACCGCCTCGACTCCGGCCGCGCCCGCACCACGGAGTGCGTTCTCGAGAATGTCGAGAGCCTGCCTGCGCCAGTAGTAGATGCCGATGTCGCGCTTGTCGGCCCGCATACCGCCGGCCTCAAGCGGCACGACGCGGGCATCCAGGTACCGCCGGCTGACGTCCAGCAACTCGTCGAAGGTTGGGCCAATGCCGAGGTCCGCTGCGGACCCGGGATTTGTGGCCTGATGAAGTTCCTCCGCCATGAGGAAGGCCGTTCTCAGAACTGGCCATTCCCGGCGAACCTCGTCCAGCGTCATGACTGCTTCGGGAGAGCCACCAACTACCGGCCTCACTTGAACGTCTGGAGGTGTCACTCTCGGGTCCAGAGCAATCTCCGCAAGCGCCTCCACCTGCACGAGGTCCGACAAAGACTCCGTGATCCCCACAGCCCAAGACCGGACATTCGGTACCCGGACGCGGTACTTCTCCTTCTTGGAGTCAGGTTCTATCCAGACCGGCTTCTGGCCCCATTGCCCGGTCTTTGGCCGCTTCCGCTTCTCGACGGGGAATCCGACGAACGGGATGCCGAAGGCATCGACGGTCTCCTCGCTGCCTTCCGGACGTTCGGAAAGAGGCTGGTTCAGCACGTCGTAGTTCGTGCGTCTCAAGCCACGGCCGATGATCTGCTCCGTCAGCAGGGGGGACCCGAACGCCCGCAGACCGAGGATATGTGTGACGCTCTTCACGTCCCACCCCTCGGAGAGCATGTTGACGCTCACGATCGCCCGCACGTGCTCGCCCGGCTTCCCCTTCGAGCCGACGGTGTTCACCATCTCGCGCAACACGGCCTCATTGCCCTTGTCCGCGTCGAAGACCTTGGAGTCGATGGGAATCGTCACCCAGCGAGAACGGTCTTCGTCGTCGGGATTGCGTAGCAAGGCGTACTCGCGGGTGAGGTGCTCGAACAGCCACGCTGCTCGCTGGGCGCTGTCGGCCACACACAGCAGCACGGGAGCGGGCCCTCTGGCGAACTCGAAGGCACTGGCCCACTCGTCATGGTCCTTCTTCCAGGAGGAGTAGATGCTCGCAATAGCGCCTTTGCAGGCGCGGAGGTACTCCTCCTTGGTCTTGGCTCCCTTGACAAGGTCCCAGAGGTCCAGGTACACGCGCCCCTGCTGGTCGGGATCAGGGAGCCTCACCACCTTGACGAGCCCAGACTCGAAGGCGTCGTAGACCGAGAAGTCGGAAACGAGCCACTCGAAAAGCGTGCCCTCTGGCTTTGGGGACCCTGAGCCGTACCAGGGTGTTGCAGAGAGGTCGAGGACGACGCTCAGACGGGCAGCCTTGCCGATTCGGTCGAGGATCTTGCTCCACTTGATGTGCTCCGGGTCCTCGCCCTTCTTGCCTCTCTTCTCTCCGTAGACGTGATGCGCCTCGTCATTGATCACGACGAGGTCCCTCCAGCCGCCGAGGAGTCTGCGGATCGGCGCGTTCGGATCCTGCCTGGCCCTCTTCTGCATCGCACGCAGGACGGCTTGCGGGACGAACCGCCCCTCCTCGAGTGGCACGTCGCCCTCGCGAATCCAGTCGTCGCGCTTGGGCTCCAGGGAGATGTTCTGCCAGTTGCGAACGAGGACGTTCGGGTGGAACTCCTCCCGGTACTCGGGTGGCACCATGTCGAACGCTTCGTACAGGTTGTGCTCGCCCGACGGCTCGAGGCCATCGCCACGAGGGACGCCCTGCACGCGACTGCGGACGGTCAGGTTCGGCACGAGCACGAGGAAGTTCGCGGACAGCGACGACGCGCTCACCTTGCCCTTGTGGAGCGTCGCCCATGTCACGAACAGCGCCATGACCACCGTCTTGCCGGTTCCGGTCGCGAGCTTCAGCGCATAGCGGAGGAGGTGGCCGGTCTCCGGCATCTTGCGCCGGTTCTGGACCTCATAGAGGTATATGACGGTCTCGACGGCCTCTTGCTGGCAGAAGAAGAAGCGTCGGGCGAGGGCCGCTCGCTCCTCGTCTCGTTCGAACCACCACTCGAGCAGCCGGCGCGTGACCACGGCCGTCCCAGGCCAGCCCGCCTCTCTCCAGGCACGCACCTCGTCTCGCAGATGATTGACGAACTCGTTCATCTGCTCATCCGCGATGAGCATGTCCTCGAAGAGTGTGGCCTCGCGGCCGACAACTCCGGCTATGCCGCCACGGGTATCACGAGCCGACGCGAGGAAGCGAACGGACGAGCGACGCCCGTCCTTGAGCCTGGACTTGCCTCCCGGCAGAAGCTGATAGTGCTTGTCAGGTTCTCTGAACGCTTCGCAAATGACGACGCGGTCTACAACGTATGCCATCGCGTCGCCTCTAGGCCAGGTCTCGAACTACAACCGACTCGTTGCCGTAAACGTCGACCACCTTCACGGCGACCCGCCTGTAGCCTCGAACTGGGAACGGTTCAGAGGTCAGCTTGAGCGTAAACTCGTCCGGTTCGATCTCCGCTCTCAGCGCCGCCTTGATATTCGGCGTCTTCTTGAAGTCGAAGAACATCTGGCAGTCCACGAAGCAATCGCCGTCGTAGTCCTCGTCGAGGTACCACGCGGACACGTACCCCGAGTCGGCCGCCTTGTACTCGGTTGTGCGCCGCTTACGATCGAAGAGCGCGACGCCGTTGAGGATGACCTGGACGTGCTGCTCTTTACCGTTCTTCTGTGTGCTGATGTCGATGTCCGGCAGCGCGAGCGGCGAAAACAGCATCTCCGGTTGCGTTGCCTTGAGGCCCTCAGCCAGCGTGTCAGGGCGAATCATGATCAGCTCTACCTTGACCTTGCCCCGCTTCTCCATCGCCGACTTCACCTCCCCGACATTCGCTTCGAAGGCCCAACCGAGCACGTGGACTTCGAGAATGCCGGAGGACAGCGAGTCCTGAACAGCGTCGTTGATTTGCTTGGCGGTGACTCGCCCGGACAGCGGTCCGACGGAGATCGCGATCTTCTCCTTCTCGGTCTCGGCTACAGCGTGCACGAGCCCAGTCGCTCCCTGGATCGCGGCGTCCTTGCGGTACAGCCGGCAGATCACCTCGATGTAGTTTTCCAGCTTGGCAGCTTCGCCGTAGGCCGGAGCCGACTCGCGAACGACGTAGCCCTTCCAGTCCTCGACGGAGTACCGCCCCAGCGACATGACCTCAAACGGCCCGCATACTCGAAGGGCGCTCGCGTCTGCGAGAGGCTCATCGAACAGGGTGACCTCCTCGGCCTCGAGCCCCTTTGCCAGCGACTCGAGCGTCACTCGTTTAGTTGTCTTGTACACGAAATCTGAGGAGACAGTTCCGTTGCGCGTAGTGTAGTGACTGAGAACTGCCGACAGGAGACGCTTTCTGGCGACGTTGATCGCGACGCGGGATGTGTCACACGTGATCCAGCGACGCCCCGCACGCTCGGCGCAGAAGGCGGTTGTACCAGAGCCGCACGTCGGATCGAAAACCAGGTCACCCGGCTGTGTGCACATCAGAATGCAGCGCTCGACTACGGACTCGGCGGTCTGGACAACGTAGTCACGGGCGCGACCGATCTGCATGCTTTCCCAGCGATCGTGTATCGGAACGTAGTTGAAGTCGTCGGCGTACCGTTTGAATCTAAGCGTCGAGCCCTCCAGAAGGATGCGTCCCAATTCAGCGAGTATCGCAAGGCGCGAAGGCGGAGTCTTCCAGTGGTTGCCAGCTTTCGGCAGGTAGGTACGCCCCTGGAAACGAAACTCTTGAGGAGTGTTCGTTTCACCATCCGACAGGAGCGACGTGGACTGGAATCGTCGTCCTTCTGGGATTGGCACCTCGCCCCTCAACTCCGCCGCCGTAAGCCGTCGTGCGGTCCCGTCGCTGAACTCGACGTGGTCGTAACGGTCGAGAGAGAGGTCGCCGGCCTTGCGAGGGAGGTACAGTTGCCGGTAGCGCATACTTGCAGCTGCCCGGTCCTTCGCGTACCACAAGAGGTAGTCGACGGTCGTCCCGAGGAGCGTCGTCTCTTGACTGCCCGTCTTCTGGAATGTGATCTGTGAACAGAAGCCGGCTCGCCCGAACACCTCGTCAAGAAGCGCCCTTACGAGGTGCACGTTTTCATCACTGATCTGAACGAAGAGGCTTCCGGAATCCGCGAGCAGCTCACGGCACAAGTACAGGCGCTCCTGTAGATAGCTGAGGTATGAATGGACGCCAAGGGCCCAAGTGTCACGAAACGCCTTGATCGTCAGAACGTCATCGGCCTGGTCCTTCTCGTCGTTCTTGGTCGAGTCAACGCGCTGCTGGAAGTTCGAGTCGTACTTTATGCCGTATGGAGGGTCGATGTAGATCATCTGCACCCTTCCGCGCAGGTTCTCGTAGTGCAGCATCGACTCCATCACATGCAGCGAGTCACCGCAGATGAGCTTGTTCCTCCATCCTTCCTCGTGGGTATAGAACTCAACTCGCTTTCCCTTGTCGCCCTCGCGAAGCGTCTTCTCTAGGTCGGCGAAGAGGTGGCCCTGCTGCGCCGCACCAGACTGCTCCTCGGCAGCCCTGCGGGCCCGATCGATGATCTGTGCGATTCGCGAGTCGGAGACGATCTCGTTTCGCTGCAACGGCAGTACTGGCACCTGGCGACGGTTGCGCTTTCCCGCCCAGAAGAGCACTGGGTCCGCGGCCGGATCCATGTCAACGACCACCGGCCGCTCGTCGCCTTCAGGAAGCTTGCCGACGACAACGGCCTTGCTCCAGCCGTTGTCCATGGGCAGGGTCACCACCTGCTCCTCTGTTGGCAGCAACGCCGTGTGGCCGGTTTCTGGCGTCCGTGGCTCCTTGATGTCGTTGTACGTGTAGCGCGTGACCTTCTTCTCGGTCTTCGCGGTCTTGGGCGAAGGCGCCTTGGGCTGCGTTGATGTCCGGGTGGACTTCTTGGCCATTAGTGTGTGGTCTCGCTCAGTTCGCGGGCGCTGCCTTGCGTCCCGCCGTGCACATGTTCCTGTAGTCGCAACCCCGGCACTTGGCGGGAGACGGCAACGGAGCCAACTGGTTCGCGCGCAACGCTTCCGCAGCCGTCCGAACCTGCACCTTCACGTCTCCGATGAACTCGTCATCGACCGATCGTGGTTTCCGCTTCCCGGCGTCCAGCTCGTAGATCTCTACGTAGTCGGGTCGTCGGCCGGTGAGGTCCTGGTAGCCAAGCGCGTAGACGTGGAGCTGCGTCTCCGTCACGTCCTCTGCTTGGGCCCGGTCGCTGGACTTCAGGTCCACGATCGTCGTCTCGCCCGTGTCGATCCGTCGCACGAGGTCGATTCGCCCATTTACCGTAATGCCGTCGCCGAGGTCGATCTCGATCTGCTTCTCGGAGAACTCGATCTTGTCGAAAAGTTCGGCATTGTCAGTAAGGTACTTGCGCAGGACCTTCTCCGCCGACTGCTCTAGCTGCTGGCGAAGGGCTGGGTAGGCGTATGGGACGTGGAGGTGCGTCTCGACAAGGCGAGGGACATCCCCCGGTTCGGCGACAGCCCCGAGAATCGCCCCTGCGTGCACCTCCGCGAGGGCATCGTGAAGCGACTTGCCGTACCCCAGCGCCTCGTGAATCGGCGCGTTGAAGCCGTAAAGGATGCGGAGCTTGAACTGGTAGGGACACTCGAAGAAGTACTTGAGGTCCGAGAACGAGAAGACGACGTTCGCCACGCCCGCGCGCGGTTCCGGACTCAGACGAGGCCGCGCGGCGTAGTCCGGCGTCCGCCGCTTGACGGACTTCGAGACCAGGACGTCGTTCCAGAACTCCGATGCCCTCTGGTACAGCTTCTTGCCGGGTATAGGCGCCCACGTCAGATGCAGGAACTTCTGACTCCGCGTCATCGCCACGTAGAACAGGCGTCGCTCGTCTTCGATCGTTCCCTCGAAGCGGGCCTGGTCCTTGATTCCGGCCCTCGGAACGAGGTGCCAGACGGTCTTGCCGCCGTGCTTCTTGGACGGGAACCGGTTCGCGAGCAGTGCGGGAACGAAGACGACCGGCCACTGCATGCCCTTCGCCTGATGGATCGTCATCACGCGTACGGCGTCGGGATTGGCGTACTGGTTGTCCTGCCAGCCTTCCGGGTAGGCGTCCTCGGCGCGATACATCAGGAAATCTGCGAATGAGGCGTACTTCTCAAGCGGCTTCGACTGGAAGTGAATTGCCTCGAAGTCCGAGATCACCTGGCTGAACTTGCCGAGGTTGTAGAAAACGACCGTGCCACGGTCACCAGGAATCACCTCCTCGCGCACACCGGCCTGTTCGAGGAAGTTCAGGAAGACCCGCTGAATCGAGTACTGGCCCCAGCGCTTCTGCTCCGGGTCGGCGAGCGCGAACTTGGACTCCATCGCGGCGGCGACGGCGCGGTCGAGGCCCTCGCTCTCGAGGCCAAGATTGGCGGCCTCCCACGCGGCGCGGAGTGCCGGCGCATCGACGTTCTGCCGGCTGCCCATGAAGTAGAAGAGGGCGCGGGCAGCCTGTGCTTCCGCGGTGTCAAACAAGTTGTTCATGCCCGACACCACGAAGGGGATGTCGGCAGCCTGAAGCGCCCTCGTGATGGCTTCGCCGTTGCTCTTCACGCTCCTGAGGAGAATGGCCATGTCCGAATAGGCCAGGCCCCGTTCTCTGTCTCCGTCACGGAACGCGACCCCCCTGAGGGTCTTTATGCTCTCGACGATGTGCTGCGCCTCAGCGTCGGGATCAGGGAATGAGAGCGCAACAATGTCGCCGACCTCGTACGGCTGTGCGCCGGTCGGCTTCATCTCCTTCGTCAGTCGTGTCGGGTTCTGCTGAATGAACGCACGTGCAGTCTCAACGATGCCGTCGCTGGACCGGAAGTTCTCTTCGAGCGCAACCTGCTCGACGGCGCCGTATCGGTCCCGGAAGGTCAGGATGTTGCGGACGTCGCTTCCTCGCCACTGGTAGATGGTCTGGTCGTCGTCGCCGACCACGCAGATCTGTGCGCCGATGCTGTAGAGCGACCAGACGATCGCCTCCTGCACAGGATTGACGTCCTGGTACTCGTCGACGATGACGTACCTGAGGCGCGCCCCGAGACGCTCGCGAAGTGCATCGTTGTTGGTCAGAAGGGCAACGGCTTCTTCGAGAATGGACGAATAGTCGAGGTAGCTCTTGCTGTCGAGCAGCTCCTGATAAGCATCCAACCCTCGAACGACCGAGCAGCCGTTCAATGCGCCGTCCACGCGGTCGGCTTCGCGGAGGATGGACAGCGCCGACACGTAGTGGTTCGTGTCCTTGTATCGGACGAGCGGTGCTCCGCCGAGGTCGGTCGAGGTCGTGAGCCCGCTCTTCTTGCTGTTGCGGTCCACAAAGAGGCCCTGCTGCACCTCATTCAGGACTTCGAACTTGAGGTGCCTTGGGGACTCCGACTTCAGCAGTTCGAGACAGTAGGCGTGGATTGTCCCGACGAACATCTCCGCCATGCCAGGAACATCGCCCAGGGCCTGGCGGGTGCGCGTGACGATTCGTTCCTTGAGTTCCGCGGCAGCCTTCTCGGTGAAAGTGAAGGCGACGATGTTGGCCGGTACGAGCGAACCGGGACGACCGGGTGTCAGGAGGTGGACGACCCGCCTCGCAACCACCTCAGTTTTGCCCGACCCTGCACACGCGATCAGCTGGAGATTCCCGCCGTCGTACTGGATGGCTCGGTTCTGCGACTCAGTCAGTTCCATCGGCCTCCGAGACCCGAACCCGCGGCAGAATTGGCCAGTCGCCAGAAATATCGACGGTTTTGCAAGGCGCGGCGGGTTCCCCCTGTTCAGTGCAAGCGCAGCCATTCTGCACCAACATGCGGTTGGATGGGTCTCGTTTGTGCGAGCCCCACGCGTAGCCTCGCCGGCGCGGACACGAGGTAGCACAGGCTAACCAGCACAAATGACAGGTGAGGTCACACCTACTGTGGGCGTCCTTTGGGGGCTCGGAAGGTCTCGCGCGCAGACACCCCGCCAACCGTGACGGGCGCTCTCGTCGCTCTCCTCCCAGCGATTGGACGAGCCATGCATAAGCGGGCCATTGGCGCCCTTAGCCGGGCGCGTGGCGCGACCACTCGAGCTTGCTTGGACGTCCGCCTCCTGTGCTACGTTTGAAGCCCATCTCCCCTGGGTGTAAGGAGGTCCCATGGGTGCGCTCTTGGCGGCGGCATTGCTCGTTCTCGTCGGAAGTGCGCCCCAGCCTGCGTCCGACCCGGACCAGCTCCTTCGCGAAGCCGATCGCCTCGCCTGGCTTCGAGCCTGGGGGGCAGCAGAACCGAGTTTCATCCAAGCCCAGAAACTCTTCGCCGCTCGCGGCGACGAGCGCAACGCCCTCTATGCCGAAGTCAGCGCCTTCCGCGGCGCGCTGCCTCGGATGGCCGTGCCAGCGGCGTCGGCGCGCTTGGGCGACTACCTGGAGCATCCCCTCGTCCAGACGGACGACCGCCTTCGCCTCCGAGTGCTCGTCATCAAGGGCGAGACCGACCAGGATCTCGACCCGACGCTGGCAGCCGAATCATGGCGCGCCGCGCAAACCATAGCCGAGAGGCTGGGCGATGAGGCGTGGGTAAACCGGGCGCGTGGCGAACTTGGTCTTGTCGCGTTCTTGCAGGGCGACGTCGGCGGCGCAGTCGTCGGCCTGGGGCAGGCGCTCAAGACCGCCCAGTCCAACGGCGACGTTTCCTCCCTGGTTCGCTGGCTGACGCTCTTCGGCCACGGCTACGTGCAACTCGGTCGCCCCGCCGAGGCGCTCGATTTCTATGACCGTGCGCTGGCCGCCGCATCCGCGGTGCCCGAGATCCAGTTCCCGGTCATGACGCACGTCGGGCGGTCCAATGCGCTGATTGAACTGGGCCGCCTCGACGAGGCCGACGCGATTCTGGCGCGAGCGACAGATGTCGCGGCGAAGTCACAAGCCCGCGGTTACCAGGCGCAGCTCGTCGCGCAGCGCGCTCAGATTGCGAACGCGCGAAAACAGCCAAACGAGGCGCTGAGGCTCCTTGTGGCGGCACGTGATTTGGCGAATCGGGGGCGGCGCGAGAGCTCCGGGAGACCGGGCCGGACGGCCGAGGAGATTGCCCGGTGGGCTCACGACCACGAGCTGCCGGTGATCGACGATCACGTGCAGTTCCCCGACCTGCGCATCGAGTGTGAACGGGACGACGGAGGCCGCGAGATCGAGGACGTCGAGGTCGTGACGCCGCACTATCGAGGTGCGCATGCCGCTGCCAAAGTGAGCGCCGGGTTCACTCGCTATGGTGCCGTTGGGGCCCGGTTCGGCGGTTCATCGGGCCGCGGTCGTGGTGGCCGAGGGCGTGACGTGCGCCTGGCCGAGGAGATGCTGTCGTGACCGCCGCCGAGCGGGTTCAGGCGGTCGCTGCAAAGCACTTCACGGAGCGTCAGGCACGCTTTCTGGTCACCGTGATGCTCCATTCAGGGGTCTGCATGCGCCGTCACTACTGCGCCTTCGCCGGTATTCGCCACGGGCAGGTGGACATCAACTTCTTCGACCGTCTCACGACCGACAAGTTCGCGACGGCCTTCGATTGCAAGCACAATCGCGCCCGGATCTACCACGTCCACCACCGCTCCCTGTACGAGGCGATTGGTGAGCCGCACTCGCGGTTGAGAAAGCCCCTCGCGCTCGCGCGCGCAGTCGAGAACATCATGCTGCTCGACGCGGTGATCGCCCGCCGGGACATCACCTGGCTGGCCACCGAACGCGAGAAGGTCGAACACTTCTCGATGCGCGTCGGTCACCTCCTGCATCGCGACGAGTTCCCTCATCTGGACTTCGGGGAGTCAGGGGACATAACGACCCGGTATTTTCCCGACCGGCTCCCGATCGGTGTGGATCCAGACCGCCACGGACACCTGTTCCTTTACCTCGTCACCCGCCGCGACCCTGTCGACTTCCGCCCCTTCCTGCTGCGGCACGCGGATCTGCTCAGGGTTCTGCCGAAGTGGACGCTGCAGCTGCTGGTGCCAGCCCACTTCGCCGAGTCGACCGAGGCTTACGTGGCCGCCGCACGACAGGAACTGGCGGCGCCGCTGAGGGCCTCCGTCGTCGACGAACTGCGCTGGTACTTCGCAGAGCGCCAGCGTCTGGCAGCCGCGGCCGACAGCTCTCGGAGCACCGACCCGGCCCGCTACCAGCGCGTCAGGCGAGCCTTCGGTGCACCTCGGTACCGCGTGCTGTACCGGACGTGGACGCGCGTCGGCGACCGAGCGGTCAACGGTCTCCAGTCCCGCGTGCTGGCCGATGCGCTGGAGCGTCGATCGGGGCGAATCGAGTGGCAGTCGCTGCCTCGCCCCTACCTTCATCTCTCTCCCCTGGTAGGCACGGCATGAGGGGCTTGGCTCTAGACAATAGGGTAGACAACGGGCCGGGAGGCACTTGTCTAGGCCGCCAGAGAGGGGCCGCACCCGAACGGTCGCCCCGCGGAGCCGGCGCCAGTGCCTGTCGTCAGGGGCGCCATGTGCTTGTGCGGCAGGGAGATAAGTGCGCCTGCAGCCGATGCAACGGGCGGCGTTCTGTGCCGCCCGCCGAGGGCACCGAAGCCGCACTACATGACGAATCGGGGCGTGAGCGACCCCCCGACTTCGGCCGCTGGCCCCTTCGGCGCGCGGCCCCGGAGGGTCGCTCACGCCCCGATTCCCTGCCCAGCTCGTGCGGCAAGTCCTGGCCCAGCTCGCGTCCGACTCAGTGTCCATCGCGGCTGCCCACTTGGCGCGTCCCCGCATGTTGGCGCAATCCCCACATGCCTGGCCGTGACACGACTCCAACCCTTCAGAAGGAATGAGCCATGGCGCTGATCAAACCCCGTACACGCGGCAAGCAACTCGTGAGGCACCGCACCCGCCTCGATCACGAGACGAACGAAACTCTTTACGCCTACGCGCACTTCATCGGCGAGCCCACCGAGTACGTGCTCAACCAGGTGATCGACAACGTGCTGGCCAAGGACAAGGACTTCCAGCAGTGGCGGGCCTCGCACCCCGACTCCTTTGTCCCGCGGAACGGCGGGCGTCGGCGTGCCGGCAGCACACGGGCCAAGGTTGCCTCACCGGCGATCGCGTGAGGCAACCCTCGAGCAGTGAGGGTAGGAGCATGCTCCGCGCGATCATCGACGCCCGGGCCTTGCTGGCGACTCTGGCCGCAGCCGCCGTCGGCGTGTACGGCCTGCAGGCGTTCCCTATCCAGCGGGACAACCCGTTCCTCGTCATCATCGAAGCGAGGCGTCCGGAGATCGCACACGGACTCGCGTACACCTACGGCCTCCTGTGGTTCTCCACGCCGTTCTGGCTGGCGTCCATCGTGATGTCCCTGGCCGCGATCGTAGCGTCCGGACTCAAGCCGTCCTGGGCCTACCGTCCCCTGCCGCGGTATCCGGAGCCCGAACAACGGGCCGAACTCTCGCTGGTCCTGGGCGAGACGCACTTCCCGGACCGAGGGGGGCGAGCGCCAGAACCCCGCTGGCTCCAGATTCCTGAACGCGGGCTCTACACGGGCATCATGGTCCTGGGCGCCGTGGGAACGGGGAAGACGTCCGCATGCATGTACCCGTACGTGGACCAGCTCCTGCGCTGGCGGGCAGACGACGCCGACCGCAAGCTGGGTGCGCTGGTGATGGAGGTCAAGGGTGACTTCTGCCATCAGGTGCGAGACATCCTTCGCCGCACAGGTCGCGCCGACGACTACATCGAGGTGGGCCTCGATACGAACGTCAGCTACAACCCGCTGCACAACGACCTGGATCCGTACGCGGTGGCCTACGCCATCGCGACGCTGCTGAACAACCTGTTCGGGAAGTCCAAGGAGCCTTTCTGGCAGCAGGCGTACACGGACTTGCTCAAGTTCGTGATCCTGCTCCGGCGAATCACCGAGGGCTACACCACATTCGCCGACGTCTACCAGTACATCCTCGACGACAGCCGCATCGCGCACGACATCAAGCGCCTCAAGGACTCACTCGACGATCCACAGGATGTCATCCGGATCCGAACCGAGGAGTACGCGCTGCTCGACGTGCATCGGTGGAGCCAGTGGTTTCCCGTCGACGACGGCTTCATGGCGCACCCCTACAACGCCGAACTCGACGGATACCTGAACAAGAAAGGGGTGTCCCAGGGCGTGTCGAAGCCCAACGGCGCAGGATGGGCCGAGCGCAAGCACCAGATCGAGGCCCTCGATCGCTGGTACTCCCAGGGCTGGAGCCGACTCGACGCGAGACTGCGGTCGAACATCACCGAGGGCATCGTGGTGTTCCTGTCGTTGTTCGACGACAACCCCTCGGTTCACCGCGCGTTCTGTCCCCCGCGGCGGTCCTACATGGACATGCGTCTGCCGGGCGACCTCGAACCGCTCCAGCCGCTCGATACGCTGCTCGACACGGGGAAGGTGCTGGCGCTGAACTTCCCGGTCGCCATGAACCCTGGCCTGGCGCGAATCATCGGCGTCATGCTGAAGCTCGACTTCCAGCGCGCAGTGCTTCGCCGCATCCCGAAGTTGAGCGCCGATAGCTCGCGAGTCTGGCGCGACCTGCTGTTCGTGTGTGATGAGTACCACGCCTTCGCTACGGTGGGTGAAACGGACCCGACTGGTGACGAGCGCACCTTCGCGCTGTCACGTCAGGCGCGATTGATTCCGATCGTGGCCACGCAGAGCATCAGTTCCCTGCGGTCGGTGCTCCCGGGAGACGAGAGCTGGCGCACGCTCCTTCAGTGCTTCCGAAACAAGGTGTTCCTCGCGACCAGTGACGAGTTCACCGCTCGCAACGCCGCAGACCTGTGCGGCCGGAAGGACCGGATCAAGGCGCGCTACTCCATCGCGGAGTCCGGCAGCGATACGCACGTGTCGTTCCTGACGGGACGCACCGCGGCCGCACGTCAGGCAATCACCGCGACCAAGAGCTACGGGCCGGTGCACGAGCACATTTTTGCGCCGCGCGTGTTCACTGAGTTGCAGAACGCCCAGGCCATCGTTCTGCCGTACGACGGCGTCAATCCGCTGCCGCCGCAGTACTGCTACCTGAAGCCGCACTACCTCGACGTGCAGACAAGCTACTTCGACCACGTCGCGTCGGGGGCACTATGAGCAGTCTGGAGCGCATCCTGCCGTTCTTGCGGCCCATCGAGGATCTCCTGCAGGACCCGACCGTGACCGAAGTCATGGTGAACTGTGGCGGACGCAAGGTGTTCGTGGAACGGCACGGAGCCATCGAGCCGGTGCCGGAGCGGACCCTCGAGGTGCGGAATCTCACCGTTGCGATCAAGAACATCGCCCGGGCCTGTGGCGACGAGATCTCGGAGGCACAGCCTGCGCTTGACGCCAGACTGGAGGACGGATCGCGTGTGGCCGCGATGTTTCCTCCGTGCTCGGTCGACGGCCCGACGCTCACCGTCCGAAAGTTCACCCACCGCTACACGCTGCAGGAACTGGTCGAGTGCGGCACGCTGTCGGTGCCACTGGCGACCCATCTGACAGATGCCGTACGGCGCCGCAGAAACGTCCTGATTTCAGGAGGCACCGGTACGGGCAAGACGACGCTCCTGAACGCGCTGGCAGCGACGATTCCCCTGGACGACCGAATCGTCCTAATCGAGGAGACCTCCGAGATTGTCATCGACAAGCCGAACCTCGTCCGGTTCGAGGCCCGCCGAGCGCAGGCGCCCATCGGTCATGAGGCTCCGCTTCCGCCCGTCACGATCGCGGATCTCCTCAGAGCCACGCTACGGCACCGGCCGGACCGAATCCTGGTGGGAGAGGTGAGGGGCGCCGAAGCGTTCGATCTCTTGCAGGCTCTGAATACCGGCCATCAGGGCGCGCTGAGCACCATTCACGCAAACTCGGCCGAGCAGGCGCTGGCTCGCCTGGCGCATTGCGTGCTCACCGCAAACACCGGGCTGCCGCACCGCGGCACGCGCGAGGCCATCGCCCTGGCGGTCCATCTCGTCGTGCACATCGAGCGCGTGGCTCGGACACGCCAGGTCACCGGCGTAGTAGCGGTTTCTGGATACGACGCGGCCACGGATCGCATTCGTCTCGAACCTGTCAATATCGTGGATGCCCCCGCCCAGGAAGGAGCATTCGCATGAGGACGGTACCGACGTGGGCACGGCCTGTGCCCCTGCTCGTCGTCTTGTGGGGCTGCGGCGGATCATCCCCGAGCCCGACGTCACCGACGCCGCCGACCTCGTTCCTGGCCGGCACGTGGACCGGCACGGTCACGATTCAGGTCAACCCTGGCGACCCCGCGCCGCCGCCACCGAGCAGCGGCCCGATGCAGTGGACGTTCGAGGTGGTGCCCCAGACCAACCTCCAGTCCTTCCGGACGACCGTGCGCTCCGACCACCCGTGGTTGACCGTGACAACGACGGCAACCACGGCCTTGACGCCGGGCAGTACGCCGCCCGCACAGATCAGCACGCAAGGGGAGTTCACGTCGCCCAGGGGCTGCCGCGGCACCTTCGGCAGTGTTGGGACAGCGCAGGTAACCCGCATTGAGGCGGACTTCACCGGAACGGACTGCCAGCAAGCGACCTTCGTGGGCCAGCTCGTATTGACCAAGAACTGAGGGAGGATCCCGATGGCGATCGATCTCGAGGCGCCGCTCCGGTTCCTGCACACGGCGTTCCGGTCAGACGACTGGATCGCAATCCTCTTGAAGTCGCACGACACCGGCGGCAGCGCCCAGCGTGTTGGGCCGATGTCGCTGATCGCCAGCCCGAGGTTTCAGGCGTGGCTCAGAGCCGAGAACGCGAGGCGATTCAGCGTGTTTGTCAGCGTGAACGCCATCCGGCCGCAGCGGAAGGCCAGAACACGCGACGCGATCGGGGACATCCGCCACGTCTTCCTCGATGCCGATCGCGATGGCCCGTTGCTGCTGGCGACTATCCAGGCGCGCCGCGACCTTCCGCCACCGTCATTCGTGATCCATTCGTCACCGAACCGTCTGCACGTCCTGTGGCGCGTGGCCGGATTCACGAAGGAAGAGGTCGAGGCACTTCAGAAGCGGCTGGCCGCCGAACTCGGCACCGACAAGACGGCGACCTCCTGCGCTCAGGTCACCCGAATGCCAGGATTCTTCAACCACAAGTACCGGCCTGGGCCGATGGTCGGCGTGGGGTACGCGCCCGGCCGGAGCGTGTTCAGCCCGCGGGACTTCCCGTTGCAGCAGACGGCGAGCGCGCTTCCGCCGCCCGACTCGACGAATCATCGATCGAGCCATTCGTCCGACGTTTTGGACCGGGCACGAAGGTACATCGCGACGATCCCTCCTGCCGTCGCGGGCAATCACGGTGACACGGCGACCTTCCGCGTCTGCTGCCGGCTCGTGCGAGGATTCGCCCTTGGTGATGACGAAGCTCTGGATGTGTTGGCCAGCTGGAACGACGCCTGCCTACCGCCGTGGTCGGAGCAAGATTTGCGGGTGAAGCTGCAGGCCGCCCGACGCTATGGTCGGGAGCCCGTCGGGGGATTGCTTGAAGGCTCTCCGAAGGGCAGAAGGTCGGACTGAATTCGGCTCAGGTCGTGCCGAAACTCCGAATGACTGTCGGGCGCATCATCTCTGGCGTCCCCGGGCGACTACTGCGAATGCAGGGCCGAGATCAGGGGACACGTGACCGTGCCTCGGCTCGAGCAGCAGTCTGCGACCAGCGTCTTGAGCACCGACTCGATGCGCCGCAAGTCGCGGAGTTTTGAGCGCACGTCATCGAGCTTCTGCTCGGCCATTACCCGCGCCTCGTCGCAGTGCGTCCCATCGTCCAGCCGGAGGAGCGCGGCCACCTCCTCCAGGCTGAACCCCAAACGCTGGGCGGACTTCACGAACTTGACCCGCGCTACGTCCGACGCGCCGTACCGGCGAATCTGTCCGTAGGCGCGCGGAGGCTCGGGGACGAGGCCTTTCCGCTGATAGAAGCGAATCGTCTCGACGCTCACGTTGGCGGCGGTGGCGAGGTCGCCGATCGTCGAACCGGAGGTGTCACGCATGGATGTTGGCTCCGTACTTAAGTACGGTCCTAAGCTTAACCTGTCGCGGTTCTGATGAAGGGAGTTTTTGATGGCCGAGCCAACGAATGGACGTGGAGCACTGCTGGCCGGCGGCCTGGCGGCGATTCTGGCCTCGACCTGCTGCCTCGGTCCGCTGGTGTTGCTGATGCTCGGGGTCAGCGGCGCCTGGATCGCCAATCTGACCGCGCTGGAACCCTTCCGACCCTACTTCATCGGCGCGACCGTCCTCGCGCTGGTCGTCGCTTACCGACAGATTTTCCGTCCAGTCGCCGCCTGTCGCCCCGGCGAGGTCTGTGCCGTACCCCACGTCCGCACGACCTACAAGGCGCTCTTCGGCCTGGTGGTCGTGCTCCTGGCGATCGCGCTCAGTTACCCGTTCGTTGCCCCGTACTTCTACTGAACAAACGCACGTCACCAACAGAGGAACATCACCATGAAGCACCTGATCGTTGCCGCCACCGTCTTCCTGCTCTCCACCGCTTCGGCCTGGGCCGGCCCGAAGAGCACCACCTTGAACGTCTCCAACATGACGTGCGCGACGTGTCCCATCACCGTGAGGCAGGCCCTGACGAAGGTCAAGGGTGTGACGCGGGCTGTGGTCGACTTCGAGAAGAAGCAGGCCACGGTGACGTTCGATGACGCGCAGACGAACGTCGCGGCGCTGGTGAAGGCCACGACGGATGCGGGCTACCCATCCACGGTCGCCCCGGTCGAGAAGAAGTAGCTCGCAGCCTTCATGAACACCGAGACACTCGAGATCATCGGCATGACCTGTGACGCGTGTGCGCGTCATGTCGAGCGCGCACTTCGGAACGTGCCCGGTGTGCACCTAGCCGAGGTGTCGTACCCGCAGGGGACCGCCCGCGTCATCGCCGCGTCGGTGCTGCAGGCCAACGCGCTGGCAGGGGCCGTTGCAGCCGCCGGCTACGGGGCGATTCGCCAAGAGACAGCGCGTTCGGCGGCACCGCGACCGGAACGCTCGTCTGAAACGCTGCAACGGATCGGCGGAGGTGCTGCCGATGGCCAGTCGCTCCGCATCGCCGTCGTCGGGAGCGGCGGAGGGGCAATGGCCGCAGCCTTGAAGGCGGCCGAGGGCGGTGCAGCCGTCACCCTGATCGAGAGGGGGACCATCGGCGGGACGTGCGTCAACGTTGGCTGCGTGCCCTCCAAGATCCTGATCCAGGCTGCGCACATTGCGCACCTGCGTCGGGAGAGCCCATTCGATGCGGGCGTGTCGGCCGCGCCCGTCGCAGTGGATCGGCCAGCATTGCTTGCTCAGCAGCAGCGACGCGTCGAGGAACTGCGCCGCGACAAGTACGAGCGTGTGCTCGCACAGAAATCAACTATCACCGTCATCCAGGGCCACGCGCGGTTCCATGACAAGCACAGCTTTACGGTGAGCGCGAGTGACGGCGGGGAGCGTCAGGTGCCGTTCGATCGATGCCTGATTGCGACGGGCGCAAGCCCGGCCGTGCCCCCGACCCCTGGCTTGGCGGACACACCGTACTGGACCTCGACGGACGCGCTGGCGAGCGACCACATCCCGCAACGCCTGGCGGTCATCGGCTCCTCGGTGGTCGCGGTCGAACTCGCGCAGGCCTACGCGCGACTGGGCAGCGCGGTGACCATCCTGGCCCGCAGCACCCTGTTCTTCCGCGAGGACCCGGCGATCGGTGCCGCGATCGAGGAGGCGTTCGGCGCGGAGGGCCTCACGGTGCTGACTCACACCCAGGCCACCCAGGTGTCGTACGAGGGCGGCGAGTTCTTGCTCGTCACCAATCGCGGCCAGGTTCGGGCCGACAGACTGCTCGTCGCGACCGGACGGACGCCGAACACGGGTGACCTCAACCTGGAGACGATCGGCATCACCCGCGACGCTCGCGGGGCGATCATCGTCGACGACCATCTGCGCACCAGCGCCCCCAACGTCTTCGCGGCCGGGGACTGCACCGATCGCCCGCAGTTTGTCTACGTGGCGGCAGCAGCGGGCACTCGAGCCGCGATCAACATGATGGGGGGCGAGGCCATCCTCGACCTGGCCACGATGCCGGCTGTCGTGTTCACTGACCCCCAGGTGGCGACGGTCGGACTGTCGGAGGCTGATGCGCACGGGCGGAACGTCGAGACCGACAGCCGCACCGTGCCGCTGGATGTGGTGCCTCGCGCCCTCGTCAACTTCGAAACCCGCGGCTTCATCAAGCTGGTCGCCGAAGCCGGGAGCGGGCGACTGCTTGGCGTGCAGGTGGTGGCCCCGCACGCCGGAGAGATCATCCAGACGGCTGCCCTCGCGATCCGCGCGGGCATGACCGTCCACGATCTCGCCGATCAGCTCTTCCCGTACCTGACGATGGTCGAGGGACTGAAGCTGGCCGCGCAGACGTTTACAAAGGACGTGCGGCAGTTGTCCTGTTGCGCCGGGTGAGGCCCTGCGGCACGTAGGACTTGAGTCCGTACCCTGGTACGGTGTCTATCCTTGACGTATGTCGAACAGCCGTCCCTCGGTGCGCCACTGGGCCCTGACTCTCATCGCCCCGGCGATGCTCATGGCGGCATCATCGTTCGCGATGCCTCAGGCCGCCTCCAGTCCGCTCGTCTTCCTGACGAGGGATGGATGCGTGAACACGACGACCATGCGTGCGCGGCTGGACGAGGCGTTGGATCGGCTGAAGGTGCCGAAGGACTACGCCGTCATTGACGCCGACACTCTGGCAGAGAGCGACGCTCGGCGTGGGTACGGCACGCCGACCGTGCTCTACGAGAATCGGGACTTGTTCGGGATGCCCGAGCCGACGCCCCCTATGCCAACTCCGACGTGACGGCTCTACCCGGGCGGAGTTCCGTCCACCGACGCGATCGAAAGGGCCCTTCGACGTCAGCTCGAGCGGTAATAGTTGCATCACGACGCCAGCGCCGTTGACGCTCTCGGTAGGTTCATCGACGAAGGTCATCGGCAAAGGCGCCGGCACGATCACGGGCCGCCTGACGGCCGAGGGGCGGTCGGCAGTAGTGGCCAACCTGGTCCATCAATACGACAGCGTGCGCGTCAAGTACGGGGCTTCGGCAGACAAGGGCCCCTCGTGCGGCAGAGATGCGCATCGTCGTGAAGGCCGTCAGGAAGCCGTGACGTCGCGCCGGCACATGCCGGAAGGAAGGCCGGCACGCCCGGTGAGCTATACTCACTGGCCCGTGGCCCAGTATCGGCACACCCGTATCGTCCGCGCTGCCGCATTCGCTTTGATCCTGTGGCTGGGAGTGGACCTCGCCGCGAAGGGCGTCTGCTGCCAAGACGGGCGTGTGCCGGACGCGAGTGCGAGCAACTGGACGACCGACTGCCCAGTGGACTGTTCGACTGAGCCCGTTCAAGCAGATGCGTGTTTCTGCTGCGCCCACGTTGTCGGCCCCTCGGCGCTCCACGTCCCTCCGCCTCGTCAGGCTGCGCTAGTGATTCCTGACGTGCATCCGCCGGGTCGCCCGGGAATACGACCCATCCTGTACCACCCTCCGCAATTCCGCTCGTAGGCCATCTCGCGCGCCCTCTCTCGCGCCGACCTCTTGCCGGCGGCGCCGTTCCGCAGGCGTATCGACACGCCCGTGCGGACTAATGGCTCCGGGTTGCTGAACTGCCAGCGACCTGGACCCAGCGCGATTGATCAGCACAACCGGAGGTTACGAATGCGGAAGTGGTCGATGTCTGTGGCATCGGTGCTGTGTGTGTTGTCAGCTGCGGCGGCATCAGGCCAGACGCCCCCCCCCACGGTGGACGAACTCGTGCAGATTGCGCTCGAGCGCAATCGTGACCTGCTGGCGGCTCGCGAACGTGTCGCCGAAGCGCAGGGGCTCTTGCGCCGTGCCGGCGTTCGTCCGAGTCCGACCTTGGACGTCGATTACGGTGCTGGGGGACCGCTGGGATCGCCAGGCACCGACGAACTCGCCCTGCGCTATGCCCAACCGATCGAGCTCGGGGGCAAGCGGGGCAAGCGTCAGGCCATCGGTCTGAGTGGCGTCGCCGTGGCCGAAGCCGAGTTCGCGGCCCGGGCGCGACAGCTCGTGTTCGACGTGAAGACGCGCGCCGCGGAGGCCCGGGCGGCGCACGCCAAGAGTGCGGCACTCGCCGAGGTCGTAACGGCCGGCCGAGAGGCGCTGCGCCTGACGCGCGCTCGTGTCGCGGAGGGTGATGCTGCGGCGCTCGACGGTCAACTCCTGGCGGTCGAGTTCGCCCGGATGGAAGCGCAACTCGCGACCTATCGCGGACGCGCGACGGCAGCGTTGGCCGACCTCAGGCGAATCGCGGGACTCGATGCGGCGGAATTGCCCTCCGTAGGGCCGAGCCCCGAGCTATCCGCAGCGGTGTCGCTCGCCCTGCCTGACTTGACTGCCCGTGCACTGAAGATGCGCGCCGACCTCAGAGCCGCCAGCGCCGTCGAGCGGCAGAGTGCCGCGGAACTGGAGCTCGCGCGGGCGGAAGGCGTCCCGGACCTAACTGCGTCGGCCACCTACACCCAGGATTCCGATACCACCGACGGCCTCTTCGCGGTCACGTCCTCGGGGCAACCCGCCCCAATCGTCGACAACGACAAACGAATCAGCATCGGTGTCTCGATCCCCCTCTTCTGGCGCGGACGGAACCGCGGGAACACAGACGCAGCGATGGCTCGCGCGACAGGCGCCAGGTTGCACCGGGAGTACCTGGAATCCGCGGTGCCTCGTGATGTGGAAGCGGCCTACGCGCGGTGGACCGCGGCGCGAGACACCGTCTCCGTCTTCAGACAGGACGTCATCAGCCAAGCTGAGCAGAATCTGGTCGTGATGCGGGAAGCCTACACGCTTGGCCAGCTGCGCCTCCTCGATGTGCTCAACGAGCGACGTCGATTGATCGAGACGCGACTGGCCCACATTGACGCCGAAACCGAACTGGCTCAGGCCGCCGCGGATCTCGAGCGTGCGGTCGGAATGGACCTGCCATGAAGATGCATGTGTTGGCTCTCGGATTGATGCTCTCCGTCCTCGTGGTGGCCTGCGGTGGTCGAAAGACGGCCCAGGACGCGGAAGGCGCCGCCCCTGAATCGGCGGAGTCCGCGGCAAAGGCCACGGCTGGCGCGGCGGCGGATGACGACGATGACGACGCCTCGAAGGACCACGTCGAGATCGCTCCAGACATCCAGAAGCGGCTTGGGATCGGCGTGACCGCGGTGACGCCAGAACCACTGGCGGTCTCACTGCGGGTGACCGGTTCGGTGCAGCCGATAGAGGGCCGCCTCGCGCACGTTCGACCGCTGGCGCGAGGACGCATTCTGGACGTCCTGGCACAGGTGGGCGACCACGTGACCCGAGGCCAGGCGCTGGCGCGCTTCGACAACATCGAATCGGGCGAACTGGCTGCTCAGCGGGAGAGCGCCCGGGCGGACCTCGCCCGGCTGCGTGTGCAGTTGGGAACGGCCACGCGCCAGGCTGACCGTGCCCGCCGGCTGGCGGAGATTGGCGCGGTGCCGCAGCGTGAGTATGAGGCCAGCCTCGGCGAGCAACAGCAGGTCGAAGCGTCCATCCGTGCACAGGAGAGTGCGATTGCCGGCTTGGAGCAACGACTGCGACGCTTCGGCACCTCCGAGGCCACAGCAGACGCCTCATCTGTGGCCACGATTGCCTCACCGCTGGCCGGAGTCCTCGTTCGCGCGGACGCTGCGCCCGGCGACGTCGTGGACGCGTCCACGGAACTGTTCGCCGTAGCCGACATCAGTCGCGTGTACGTGCAGGCGCACGTCTTCGAGAAGGACCTGGGCAAGGTCCGGCAGGGCCAAGCGGCTACGGTGACGGTGGACGCGTACCCCGACCAACGGTTCGCAGGGACCGTCGCAGTCATCGGCGGCACCGTCGATCCGCGCACGCGCACCGTGCCTGTTCGTGTGGAGGTCGCGAATGCGGACGCCCGCCTCAAGCTGGATATGTTCGCGCGAATCGACCTGGCCACCGACGTCACGCAGCCGGGTCTCGCGGTTCGGCGCGAGGCAGTGCAGACCCTCGAGGGCCGTCAGGTCGTGTTCGTGAAGTCGGGCGACACCGATTTCATGGTTCGCGAGGTCGACACCGGGCGCCTCTCCGGCGCTCTGGTTGAGATCACGCGAGGGCTGACGGCTGGCTGTTGCCGCTCGTTGAAGACTGACCAGGGAAACGGGGTTCTGCTCGCTGAAAATTGACCAGGGTGTTTCCAACCGTCCCGGCCGGCTGTGAAGCCTTGTAGGGATGAGGAGGTGCACACCATGGC
>Ga0268299_1001132_pt1 | contig 55357 bp, 55 predicted proteins | sample NOBtaG_FD_193484 | JGI IMG/M metagenome (GOLD analysis project Ga0268299, IMG submission 193484) | Activated sludge microbial communities from bioreactor in Nijmegen, Gelderland, Netherland - NOB reactor | ecosystem: Engineered > Bioreactor > Aerobic > Activated sludge | place: Netherlands... | reverse complement strand
AATGACAGGCGGCCTGAATCAAGCAACGAAGCGCCCGAATTTCCCAGCGGAAAAGGTTCGGGATCCGCTTCAGCGTCGGGTGGCCGCCCCATTACGGCATCTGAGATCATCGAAACCACCGTCTATCGGCTCGACGAGCTTTCCGACGCCGCCAAGGACAACGCCCGCGCGTGGTATCGCGAAGGCGGATTCGACTACGACTGGTATGATTCCGTCTTCGAGGATTTCCAGCGCATCGCGGAAATCCTCGGCATCTGCCTCAAAACCCGGCCCGTTCGTCTCATGGGAGGCGGCACCCGGCAGGAGCCGCAGATTTCGTTCACCGGCTTCTGGTCGCAGGGCGATGGCGCCAGCTATCAGGCGTTTTACGCCTTTCGCAAAAACGCCACCCGCGAAACTCGCGAGCACGCACCGCAGGACACGCGCCTGCACGCGATCGCCGATGATCTGCTCGCGATCCAGCGCCGCAACTTCTATCAGCTCCGCGCCGATGTCAGCCATCGCGGCCGCTATTCCCATGAGTATTGCATGGCGATCTCGGTGGAACGCGACAGCCCGACGTATCAGGACATGACCGCCGATGCGGAGGACGCCGTGATCGAGGCGCTACGCGATCTCGCCCGCTGGCTCTACCGGCAGCTCGAACGCGAATACGAATATCTCAGTTCGGATGAGGCCGTGGACGAGACGATCACGGCAAACCAATACACGTTCACCGAAACCGGACGCCGTTTCGGCTGACTTTCACAAGCGCCCCGCCTCACGGCCGGGCGCTTGTTTCATGTCGGCGATCGCCACGGTTTCAGAGGGAGAGAGCGGCCGAGACGGGTTCGAGCCCGTCCGGTCAGAGAGAGCGCCCGGCGGGCTTTCCCGTATCCGCTCTCCGGAGACGCCTCCCATGACCACCGACACGCTCGCATCGCCGGCCGCCACCATTGTTCCCGAAGATCGGCGCGAACTCTTCCTGCCGACCCTGTTTGGCCTGCCGCTCCTGATCGTCGCCGAGAACTCGGTCTATTCCCTCATGGAACGCCTGAGCCCCCGCGACTATGGCGGCGGCCTCTGGAACTTCTACGAGATCGGGACGCAGCCCTTGTTTCTCGCGCCGACCTCGAAGCCGCGTTACCGCATCGAAAGCGAGATCACGGAATATCGCGGCGAGGTATCGGCGGAGGCAGCGGGCATCATCGCCACGCTGTTCGCCTTCTCGCACCTGTCGTTCCGGTTCGAGTCCGATTTCCTCGCCAACGGCCACGAGCGGCTTCATCGCTATCTCGACGGCCATCCCGAGGCGTCGGCGATCTACCGCGCCATCGACTGACCTCAAAAGGCGCCCAGCCGCACGGCCGGGCGCCTTTTTCATGCCGGCTATCGCCACGACACCAGAGGGAGAGAGTGGCCGAGACGGGTTCGAGCCCGTCCGGTCCGAGAGAGAGCGCCGGCGGGCTTGCCCGTTTCCGCTCTCCCGAGGACTTCCACGATGAACGCTCTGCTTCCCCTTGCCGATACGCTGCCGGCGACGTCGCTCGCCGCATCCGGCGATTCCGCCGCCGCCGTCCACGCTGCCGCCCTTCTGATCCTGCCGCATCTCGAACGCGGCGCGCGTGTCGATGCCGTCGCCCTGCGCGGCGCGATGGAAACGGCCTTCGGCCGTTCCGACGCCACCGGCCTCTGGGACTGGAAAACCGCCTATGAGGCGTGCGAGGTCGCAACCGTCCTCTTCCTGCGCAAATACGGAAAGGCGCTTTTCCGCAAAGCCGGTTCTCCGGTCGCCGCGCTCCCGCTGCTCGGCAAGATCGTCGGGCTCCTGCCGACGCACACCCGCCGTTCGCAGGAAAGCCAGGCCCTCCAGCAATTCTCGACGCCAATCCCGCTCGGCCTGGTCGCCACGACCGCGGCCGCGATCACGCCCGCCGACCGCGTGCTGGAGCCCTCGGCCGGGACCGGGCTGCTGGCGATCCTCGCCGAGATCGCCGGGGGCTCGCTCGTGCTGAACGAGCTAGCCGATACCCGCGCCGCGCTCCTTTCCTCTCTCTTTCCGGCCATTCCCGTCACCCGCTTCGACGCGGCCCAGATCGACGATCATCTCGATGCCGCCACTGTCCCGTCCGTCGTGCTCATGAACCCGCCGTTCTCGGCGATGGTCCATGTCGAGGGCCGCGTGGCGGACGCCGCGTTCCGTCATGTCGCCTCGGCGCTGGCGCGGCTGACGCCCGGCGGCCGCCTCGTGACGATCACCGGCGCGAACTTCGGCCCGGACGCGCCGGCCTGGACCGCCGCCTTCACGCGCTTGCAGGAGCGCGGCCGGGTCGTCTTCTCCGCCGGGATCGACGGCGCGGTCTATGCCAAGCATGGCACGACCTTCGCCCCGCGGCTCACCGTCATCGACAAGCTGCCCGCCGACGATCCCACGGTTTTTCCGGTGTCGCCGGGCACCGCGCCGGACGCAGCGACGCTCATGGACTGGATCGGCGCGCATCTTCCGCCGCGCCTGCCGCTCGATCCGTCCGTCATCGTTCCGGCGGCTGCGCCCGCCGCTGCGCGCAGCGTGCGCGGCTATCTCAACCGCGCCGCCCGGACCGCGCCCGCCGCTCCGATGGCCGAGCCCGATGGTGTCGCACTCGACTACGAGATCATCGACGCACAGGCAGGGGCCGACGACGATGGCCGCATCTCCGACGCCATCTACGAAGAATACGGATTGCAGGCGATCCGTATTTCCGGGTCTCAGGCTCACCCGACCAAGCTCGTGCAGTCGGCGGCGATGGCGAGCGTCGCGCCGCCCAAGCCAAGCTACCGCCCGCAACTCCCCGAAAACATCCGCGAGCTTCTGTCGGACGCCCAGCTCGAAACGCTGGTCTATGCGGGCGAAGCCCATTCGGACTATCTCGCCGGCTCATGGACCGTGGACGAGACGTTCGATCTCGTTTCCGCCGCGCGTGACGATGCCGAGAAGGCCGTGCGCTTCCGGCGCGGCTTCTTCATCGGGGATGGCACGGGCGTCGGCAAAGGCCGCCAGTCCGCCGCGATCATCCTAGACAATTGGCTACAAGGCCGGCGCAAGACGGTCTGGATTTCCAAATCCGACAAGCTCTTGGAGGACGCCCAACGCGACTGGTCCGCGCTCGGCATGGAGCGCCTGCTGGTCACGCCGCTGTCCCGCTTCCCGCAAGGGCGGCCGATCACGCTGCCCGAAGGCGTCCTATTTACAACCTACGCCACGCTGCGCTCCGACGACCGCGGCGAGAAGCTATCGCGCGTCAAGCAGATCGTTGAATGGTTGGGCTCCGATTTCGATGGAGCCATCATTTTCGACGAGGCGCACGCGATGCAGAATGCCGGCGGTGGCAAGGGTGAACGCGGCGATGTCGCTGCCTCGCAACAGGGCCGCGCCGGGCTTCGCCTCCAGCACGCGCTCCCGAACGCCCGCATCACCTATGTCTCGGCGACCGGCGCCACCTCCGTCCACAATCTCGCCTATGCCCAGCGACTCGGTCTCTGGGGCGGCGAGGATTTCCCGTTCTCGACCAGGGCCGAGTTTGTGGAGGCGATCGAAGCCGGCGGCGTCGCGGCGATGGAGGTGCTGGCGCGCGACCTGCGCGCGCTCGGCCTCTACACCGCCCGTTCGCTCTCCTTCGACGGCGTGGAATACGAGCTGGTCGAGCACGCGCTGACGCCGGAGCAAACCCGCATCTACGACGCCTATGCCGGGGCGTTCGCCATCATCCATAACAATCTCGACGCGGCGATGGAGGCCGCCAACATCACCGGATCGTCAGGCACGCTGAACAACCAGGCGAAGTCCGCCGCCCGCTCGGCCTTCGAGTCCGCCAAGCAGCGCTTCTTCGGCCATCTGCTCACCAGCATGAAAACCCCTACCCTGATCCGGTCGATCACCGCCGATCTGGAAGCGGGCCATTCGGCCGTGATCCAGATCGTCTCGACCGGCGAGGCGCTGACCGAACGGCGGCTTGCCGAAATCCCGACCGAGGAATGGAACGATATTCGGGCGGACATCACGCCGCGCGAATATGTGCTGTCCTACCTCGAAACCAGCTTCCCGGTGCAGCTTTATGAGCCGTTCACCGACAGCGACGGCAAGGTCTCGTCCCGGCCGGTCATGCGTGACGGCCAGCCCGTCGAAAGCCGCGAGGCCGTCGCCCGCCGCACCGCGCTGATCGAGACGCTGGCGAGCCTGCCGGCCGTCCCCGGCGCGCTCGATCAGATCGTCCAGCACTTCGGCATCGACATGGTGGCCGAGGTGACGGGCCGCTCGCGCCGGATCGTCCGCAAGGGCCAGCGTCTGGTGGTCGAGAACCGCGCCGCGTCCGCCAATCTTGCCGAGACGCAGGCGTTCATGGACGACAACAAACGCATCCTGATCTTCTCCGACGCCGGCGGCACCGGGCGCAGCTACCATGCCGAACTCTCGGCGCGGAACACGCGCCTGCGTGTCCACTACCTCCTCGAACCCGGCTGGAAGGCCGACGCCGCCATCCAGGGCCTCGGCCGCACGCATAGGACCAACCAGGCGCAGCCGCCGCTGTTTCGTCCGATCGCAACCGACGTGAAGGCCGAGAAGCGCTTCCTCTCGACCATCGCGCGCCGCCTCGACACGCTCGGCGCGATCACGCGCGGCCAGCGCCAGACCGGCGGGCAAGGTCTGTTCCGCCCGGAGGACAATCTGGAAAGCCCCTATGCGCGCGATGCGCTGCGCCAGCTCTATATGCTGCTGGTGCGCGGCAAGGTCGAGGGCTGCTCGCTCGACCGCTTCGAGTCCGTCACCGGCCTGAAGCTGATGGACTCGACCGGCATCAAGGACGATCTGCCGCCGATCACGACCTTCCTCAATCGGCTGCTGGCGCTCACCATGGAGCTTCAGGGCGTCCTCTTCACCGCCTTCGAGCAATTGCTGACCGCGCGCATCGAGGGCGCCATCGCGAGCGGCACCTACGACGCCGGGCTGGAGACGCTGACCGCCGAGCGGTTCACCGTCACCGACCGCAAGACCATCTATGTCCATCCGGGCACCGGCGCGGAAACCCGGCTGCTCACCATTACGCAGCGCGAGCGCAATCGTCCGCTGACGCTGGACCAAGCACTCGGCCATCTCGATGACCGGCGCGCGAAGCTGCTCGTCAACGAGCGTTCCGGCCGCGCCGCCGTGCAGGTGCCCACCACCAGCATCATGCTCGACGATGGCGAGATCGAGCGCCGCGTGCGTCTGCTGCGCCCGATGGAGGGGCATAACATTCCCCTCAAGGCCATGGGCGAAACGCACTGGATCGAGGCCGATCAGGATGTTTTCGCCGCGGCCTGGAATGCCGAGATCGCGGAGGTGCCGGAGTTTGCCGACAGCACGATCCACGTCGTCACCGGCTTGCTGCTACCCATCTGGAAGCGTCTGCCGAATGAATCGACGCGGGTGTATCGCCTCCAGACCGATGACGGCGAACGCATCATCGGCCGCAAGGTCTCTCCGGCCTGGGCCGCCAATGCGACCACGACCGGCACGACCGCGCTCACGCCTGATGACGCCTTCATGGCGCTGATGGACGGCCGCACCATTCTCGACCTCGCCGAGGGCCTTCAGCTTCGGCGCGCTCGCGTCATGGGCGCGAACCGCATCGAACTCTCAGGCTTCACCGACACCACGCGCGAGCGCCTGTCGGCCTATGGCCTGTTCCACGAAATCATCTCGTGGAAGCTGCGCATGTTCGTGCCGGTCGACGCCAATGGGCCGGTCGTGCTCGCAAAGCTGCTCGAACGCTGGCCGGTCGAGCGCATCGGCGAACGGGAGGCGGCGTAGATGGCCCGCCTCGACGCCGGCGAACTCGCAATCCGTCTCGGCCGACAGGCCGAGGCGGTTTGTCGTCATTATCTGTCGTCCGGCCACCGCGTCGGGCGATACTGGCAGGTCGGCGATGTCCGCAACACGCCGGGTCGGTCAATGTTCGTCCGGTTGACCGGGCCGGAAACCGGCAAGGGCGCAGCCGGCAAATGGACCGATTCCGCCACTGGCGAGCATGGCGATCTTCTCGACGTCATCCGCGAAAGCTGCGGGCTGATCGACTTCAAGGACGTTGCCGACGAGGCCCGGTCCTTCCTTGCCCTGCCGCATCCTGAACCCGAACCCGGCGATCGTGACTGGCGACCGGCATCGGCGCCGACAGGATCGCCCGAAGCCTCACGGCGCCTCCTTGCCATGGCGAAGCCCATCGGGCGGACTCTCGTGGAAACGTATTTGCGGGGTCGCGCCATTGCGGCTTTGCACGAAACCGCAAGCCTGCGCTTCCACCCCCGCTGCTACTATCGGGCCGACGAGAACGCACCGACCGAGACATGGCCGGCGATGGTCGCCGCCGTCACCGACCCCGCCGGCACTATTACGGGCGCGCACCGCACCTGGCTCGATCCCGACGGCTTCAGCGAGGCGCGTCTTGGCCGTGCGCCGATCGAGACGCCCCGGCGTGCGATGGGTGATCTCCTTGGGAATGCCGTTCGATTCGGCATAGGCTGCGAGGTGATGACGGCCGGTGAAGGCATCGAAACGGTGCTGTCCGTCCGCTCGGTTCTGCCCACGATGCCGGCACAGGCGGCGCTCTCGGCGGCCCATCTCAGCGCCATCCTGTTCCCGACGACGCTTCGGCGGCTCTATATCGCCCGCGACAACGATCCGGCCGGCGACGGTGCGATGGCGACCCTGACAGAGCGTGCGAGCGCGGTCGGGATCGAGACGGTCGTGCTCACGCCACGGCTCGGCGACTTCAACGAAGATCTCAGGCTCCTCGGCCACGAAGCATTGGCGGCACGGCTGCGGGACCAGATCGTCTCTCAGGACATAGCCCGCTTCATGTTGCTGGCGGCCTGATCGGTCACGGTCAGGTGGCGGCGGCAACGCGGCATCGCGGGGCCGGTTCAGCCACAGCGATCTGCCTCCGGCGCGGAGAGGCCACACCCACGGCCTTCTGAGAGGGCGATCGGGGCGTCAGCCGTGCCGGACAGGCAATGCCGGTTGCCGACGATTTTCCGCCGCGTCCTGCGGACGCTTTGCATCGCGAAGCAAAATCGCCGGCCTCCGCCATCCTCCTCTGCGTTCCGGCCTCTCGCTGCGCTCCAGGTGCAGGTCCGTCCCGCCCGCCGCCTTTCGTCGCCACGAAGGCCGCGATGGGCGCGGCCACGAGCCGGATGCAGACCACCATGACCGAACACCACGACACCGACTACGAGCCGCACCGCGCATCCTCCCCGACCGATCACGTCCTTCAGGAACTGGCGCTCTACGGCTACCGTCCCTTCGAGGACGAACCCGACCCGCGGCCGCTCCCCGAGGGCAATATCGTGGCCGGCAGCATCGCCGACATCTTCGACGCCCTCGTGGTGGCGCTTTCGGACACCCGCCTCGAACCCGACCTCGAAGAGTTGCTCTGGGGCACGGTCAACCTCTTCCAGCGCGCCGGCGACCGGATCGAACGCGAGCTGGACGACAACGAAGTCGCGCAGCGCCGCCTCCAGCGGGAACAGGACGGTTCCGAGGTGAAGTCCGTCGAACTGGAGCGCCTGACAGCGGAGGGGCAGACCCTTCTCGAACGGCGCGACGCCTTCGAGCTGATGCGTGACCAGGCCGCCGAGCACTTCGAGCGCCACACCCACTCGATCTGGCGGCCGCGTTCCGGCTCGATGGTCAACCATCGCAACCTGACCGCCGCGATGATCGACAGCCGCGACTTCCTCGCCGCGAAGAAGCACGCCGAGAAGGAGGTGCTCCTTCCGCCCGGCCCGAAAGTGGCCTTCACCGGCGGTCTCGACTACAACGACCATCGCCTGATCTGGGCCAAGCTCGATCAGGTTCACGCCAAGCACCCCGACATGGTGCTGCTGCACGGTGGAAGCCCGAAGGGCGCCGAACTCATCGCCGCGAAATGGGCCAGCAACCGCAAGGTTACGCAAATCCCCTTCAAGCCCGACTGGACGAAGCACGCCAAGGCAGCGCCGTTCAAGCGCAACGATGCGATGCTCGACACCATGCCGATCGGCGTCATCCATTTCCCCGGCACCGGGATACAGGACAATCTCGCGGACAAGGCCCGCAAGCTCGGCATCCCGGTCATGAAGCACGGCGGCGCGTAAGCGCCGCCGCTCGGCGGTTGTTTCAACCGCCAATACTTGACGAAACAGCAGGTAAATGGCTTTGATGACGCTTCCTTGCAGAACCGGCGAAGCAGCATAGTCGCAGGCGGAGCGTATCTCCCGGCAGCCTGTCGTGATCCTCAACCGATCATCTGGAGGTTTCCATGACGCTGATCCTACTCGCCATCTCGCTCACCATCACCTTCTGCGTGATCGCCTGGCATCTCGCCATCTATGCGCTGCCGGTGATGACGGGCATCACCGCGTTCCAATATGTCTATGCGACCGGCTCGGGCTTCTGGCTTTCCGCGCTTGCTGCCATCGGTGCGGCCATCGGCCCCATCGTGCTCGTCATCGGCGTTCTCGGCTTTGCCAAGAACCCGGCCTTGCGCCTGATCGCACTCGCCATCTTCGCCATTCCGGCCGTCATCGCGGGTTTTGCGCTGGTCCATGGCGTGACCAAGCACATGATCGACTCGGCCATCGCCATCAATGTCCTAGGCGGGATCGGTGGCATCGTCATCGGCATCGCTGCGGTGCTGAACCTCAATGCGCTCGGAACGGCTGCACTTTCACGCTGACATTGTCGTTTCGGTGATGCTGGAGGCATGGACCTGAAAGGATGGGTGTCGCCCTTCGGGCCGCTCGTTCGGCTGCGCCGGAACCACGCCTGCGGCGCGATTCCGGCATTCGGCTTCGCTCGCTGACACCGGGCGGCGATCCATCACTCCCGTGTCTATCCCGGCAGCTTTTGCCGCCAAGCCTCCGGCCGTCCGGTCAGAACAGAGCGTCACCCCGCTCGCTGAACGCGCCATCGCCGTGTTGGTCTTCCCGTCCCGCCCCGGTGCGCCGGCATCGGGCGGGATCTGCGAGCGCGGCGGTCGATGCGGGACCAATCCGTCCATAGGATTGTGCGACGAACTGCGCCGCGACTATCTTCATGCCCTTCTCGCAATGCCCTGGGTCGAGCCTCGTCCCCTGGAACGATGATCCGGCCATCGGTGGGGCTGACCCGGCAGGCGTCTCATTCTCGCGGAGGTCCTCGCTTGCCGGCAAAGCCAGGACACGGACGGAAGGCGAACGGGGCGTGTTCGGAGCGCCGCCGAGGCGGTGCGTCTGGCCCCGTCACCATCTGCCGCCAGCAAAGACGCTGTTCTGGCTCCGGTCTCCATCGGGCTTACGGAAGCACCAATCCCTCCGACTGACTGATCCCCTAAGTCCGTTCTGTTTCCTTCCGGCAACCCCCGCGATTTCCGGCCGTGTTGCCGCGCGGGGCGCGGCTGCCCGCTCCACCCGGACCTTGGGGGTCAAGCCGCCGCCGGAGGCGGCGATGCAGGAGTCTCCAGACGGCCTTGGCCGGGTCTCGTCGGAGGGAATGGTCCCTCCGAGAAGCAACGGAGACCTACAATGCAGAACATCGTCATCCTCGCTGGCAACATCGGCCAGGACCCGGAAACCCGCACCACCCAGGGCGGCACCAGGATCACCCACTTCACCCTCGCGACCTCGCGCCCCCGCTACTCGGAAGGCAAGGTGGTCCGCGACGACAGGGGCTACCGGGTGCAGGACACCGAATGGCACCGGATCACCGCCTTCAACGGCCTCGGCAAGACGATCGAGGAGCATTGCGAGAAGGGCATGAAGGTTCTGGTTCGCGGCCGCATCCACTACACCAAATGGACCGACCAGCAGGGCAACGACCGCTACGGCTGCGAGATCATCGCCGAGACGGTCGATTTCCTGAGCCGGGCCAAGCAGACCCAGAACGACGACGGCAAGTTCATCGACGACGATGACATCCCGTTCTGACCGGACGGCCGGAGACCCGGCGGCGCAAGCCGCCGGGATTTCTCATGTTCGCGCCAGGACGCCGTGGCCGGCGCACGACGGCCCTGGGCGCTGCGCGCCGTTTCACGCGAAGGGATGAAACAGACTGGCGTGCGCCAGAAGCATATGCGGCGGCGGGCATCACGCAGGCCGCGAACGGCGGCCGATGATCGCGATCGTCATGCCGAGAACCAGGGCGGCAGCGGCAATGGCAATGCAGGACCAACCGGCCCCGGCAGGCGGAAACCACCCCGCTCTTGTGGCTTAAACCTTGGTTCCGGTCCCGGCCTTCCAGGGTCAACCCTCATGGGGTCCGCTACGCAAAGCGTGCGGTCGCTTCGTCTTCGCCTGCGCGATGACCCCGGCCGAGCCCAAAACACTTCGGGCGCCCGTCGAGCGGGGAATGGTCCCCGCCAAAATCGGGAGCCGGACAATGACCCTCGCAACTGCCAACGCCTACGCCGCCAGTCTCGCCTCCACCCTGATGGTCGTCATCATCATCTTCCGCGCCGGCGACGGCACCATGAGCGTGATGCCCGCCGCCGAATATGACGGCGACGACGACACCATCGTCTCCGAGATCGATCCCTTCGGATGAAACGGGGCGGATCATCCGCCCCTCCATCTTTTTCAGACGCCGACCGCCCAATGCGGTCGCCGGCACATGGCGGGCCAGGAACCGCCTTTCAGGCTTCCCGATACCGCACGGCCTCGCGAATCACTGCACCGGAGCCACGTCATCACAGGTTCCTTCCAGCGCCTTTGGGCTGGCATAAAGAAGCGAAAGCGACTAAAATAGCCGTAGTTCTGGAGTGCGCGTAGGTCTGAATGGGAGGTGATCATGTATGATCACCGCCCGACAATCACGGGCCGCACGCGCGTTACTGGGTTGGACACAGGAGACGCTCGCTGACAAGGCCCGCATATCGCTGACCGCGCTCAAGCGCCTCGAATCCGAAAGCGGACTCGACGTGTACGAGACGACGCGCGATCAGGTGCGCAGAGCTTTGGAAGCTGCCGGCATCGTCTTCCTGTCCACCGACAAAGGGCAAGGAGTGTTGCTGGTCGATGACAGCGGAAGTAAGTCCAACCTCTCCAACGCCGCGCGCTGATCGGCGGGCAAATCCCGCCGACGCTTGCCGTCGCTCCATTTTGGATCAAACTTGGTTAAGATGCAGCAGCCGCATGGTAACCGAGCCTGCACCATGATCGAGACATTCGCAGATACCGCGCCGACAGGGCAGGAACTCACGGCCTACGACAAGGCGCACGTCAAGCTCTACGCACGCTTACTGGACGCGGATGCCGATGGCGCCGATTGGACAGAGGCGGTGCAGATTCTGTTCGGTCTCGATCCGGCACACGACCCCGAACGCTGTCGACGCATCCACGACAGCCATCTCGCTCGCGCCCGCTGGATGACGCACACCGGCTATCGGCACCTTCTGCGCCAGTCCCCTCACTGACCGGCCGGGGTTCGCGCGATGCCCTTTCGACATCACGCAATGTCCCCTCCTGATCTTCCACCACGTATGATGAAATAAGAAAACTGGCCGTTCGACTTGTGCGCGTAATCTGCGAGGAGTTGACGCTATGAGGCCAGATACAAGAGACTGGCGGGACGACAGCCGTTACGACTATTTCGATAGCTTGCCGGTCGAAGGTCTCGCCTGGGAATGCCTTCGCCGATTCGTTCCTTATCAGGAACTCTACAGCGGTCTTGTAAACGCCGCCGCTGAGGCCGCACCGCTCCCAAAAGATGCAGAACAACTCTGGGGGCTGCGATTTCGCCGCCAGGCCGGGCCTCTCCGCGCTTGACCAGGATGTCGTGTGGTCGCCCTCATGCGATAATGCCGTTCTTCTGCTGACGCGCCGACCGGAGTTTCTGCCTCCCGTCTCCGTGCTATCTCCAGACCTGTTCGCCATAGGGCGTGACGCCCCCGAAGGCGCCTATGCGTCCTTCTCAGAGCACGACATCCGGGTTCTTTTCCTTTCCGGCACCGTTCCAGACGACCAGCTCGCGGCGCTGGTTTCGTTCGATACCGACATCTTCGACCGCATCGACGCCCTGACGCGAATGGCGCGCATCTGGGTCGGCCGCCTGCCGCAGCGCGATACGCGCATGACCACCGAGCAACGGCGGCGTTTCCGGCTCAAGCTGCGCGCCGCCGACGGCCATATGAACGGCGCGACCTATCGCGAGATCGCCACCGCGATCTACGGCGCGGCGCGCGTCGACACCGAGCCCTGGAAGACATCGCCGCTGCGCGATGCCGTCATCGCCTTCGTCGAAGGCGGCCTCTCCCTCATTGATGGCGGCTATCTGCAACTGCTTCGCCACCGCCGCCGCCTCTAGTCGTCGCGCCTCCATGGCATCCGGGGTGGAGATTTTAGCCACCTCAAGTTCCCCATCCACCCCGCCGACGGTTCTCCGCCACCGTGGTCGCTGTCAGCCGCTGATCGCCAGCGGCCCCCAGCAACCCCACGGAGGCCCGCCCCATGCGACCCGATACCGCCGCGCTCCCGCTACGCTACCTGCGGACCAAGGAAGCCGCTGAATTTCTCAGCCTGTCCGCCCGTACCCTCGAAAAACACCGGACCTACGGCACCGGCCCGGCCTACCGCAAACTCGGCGGGCGCGTCGTCTATGCCGTCGACGATCTCGAAACCTGGGCCGAACGCGGCGCCGTCACCTCGACCTCCGATCCGCGCGGCTCCGTCCTTCCCGCAAAGCGCCAGACGCTGCCGACCGGCCAGAGCGCCGGCCGATACGCACGCTGATCGTGGCCGGTACCTTTCATGGTGGTGCGGCGTCGTGACCCTTCGGAGCGTGGGCAGCTCGATCTGTTTCGCGCGCTCCCCGGCGACTTCGCGCCACGAGACGCGCAGGATCTCATGGCCTATCCCTTCTTCTCCCTCTCCAAATCCCATCGCGTCGCCCCGATCGACTTCGCGGCCGGCGACATCACGATCCGCGTCGAGGCCCTTCCAGATCATGGCATGGCCACGATCTGGGACGCCGACATCCTGATCTGGGCCGCCAGCCAGATCGTCGAAGCCCGCGACAACGGCCTTTGCACATCCAGGCTGATGGCCGCGACGCCCTATGAAATCCTCACCTATGTCGGACGCGGCACGTCGCTGCGCGACTACCAGCGCCTCAAGGCGGCGCTGGACCGGCTGCAATCGACCACCATCTCGACATCGATCCGCCAGCCCGCCGAGGGCCGCCGCCACCGTTTTTCATGGATCAACGAATGGCAGGAGCGCACCGACCGCAATGGACGGCCGGACGGCATCGAACTCATCGTCCCCGACTGGTTCTACAAAGCCGTCCTCGATGACGCGCTCGTCCTCACCATCGACCCGGCCTATTTCCATCTCACCGGCGGCCTCGATCGCTGGCTCTACCGCATCGTGCGCAAGCATGGCGGCCGCCAGCGCAACGGCTGGCGGTTCGATCTGCGGCATCTCCACATCAAGTCCGGCAGTCTGTCGCCGTTCAAACGCTTCGCGTTCGAGCTGCGCGACATCGTGCGGCGCCAGTCGCTGCCCGGCTACCTCCTGTCGCTGGAGGTGGAGATCGGCGGGCGCACGCTTCTCGCTTTCGAGCCGCTCCCGGCCTGTGGAAAACCTGTGGACGGCCTCGTGCTATCGGGAACCGGGACTATCGTGCCATCGGGAACCCGAGGCTCGTGCTATCAGGAACCCAAACCGGCCTTAACGTCCGGGAATCGCAAGCGGATTCGCGCCCTTAACTTAGAGTCTAACCAAGAGTCTAACCTTGAAGAGCGCGCGCGCGATGTGGAAAACCTCATCCGCGACGCCGCCAGAAGCCTCAGCGTAACGGCGAGAAAGACCGCCCCGACCGCACAGGCCGGCCCCCGCAGGGCCTCCGGCAACATCCTCTCGTCCCAGGTCGACGATCCCGAACCGCCCCGGCTTCCCCTCGATCCACCGGGGGAACGCCGATGATCGTCGCGCTCCTCAATCAGAAAGGCGGAGTCGGGAAGACGACGCTCGCGCTCCATCTCGCCGGTGAACTCGCCGGGCGCGGCAGCCGTGTCACCCTGATCGATGCGGACCCGCAGGGCTCGGCGCTCGACTGGTCCGAGCAGCGCGGCCGTGAGGGCCTGCCGCGCGCATTCGGCGTCGTCGGCCTGGCGCGCGATACGCTCCACCGCGAAGCGCCCGAGCTGGCGCGCGATGTCGATCACATCGTCATCGACGGCCCGCCGCGCGTCGCCGGTCTCATGCGGTCGGCATTGCTCGCCGCCGACCTCGTGCTGATCCCGGTGCAGCCATCGCCGCTCGACGGCTGGGCCTCGGCCGAGATGCTTTCTCTCCTGTCGGAAGCGCGCATCTACCGGCCGCAGCTCGTCGCCCGCTTCGTTCTCAATCGCTGCGCCGCACGGACCGTCATCGCTCGCGAGACGGCCGAGACGCTGGCCGATCACGATCCGCCGGTGCTCGCCGCGACCATCGGCCAGCGCATCGTCTTCGCCGACGCCGCGCAGTCCGGGCGGCTGGCTTCGGAAATCGACAGTAGCTCCCCCGCCGCTCGCGAAATCGGCGCGCTCGCATCCGAGATCGGGCGGCTGCGCATCGGGAGGGACGGTTCATGATCGTCCTTGCCGGCGACTGCCGCGAACTCATGCCGCCGCGCGGCCCGTTCGACATGATCCTCGCCGATCCGCCCTATGGCGACACCTCGCTCGCCTGGGACCGTCGCGTCGAGGGCTGGCTGGCGCTGGCGCGCGCCGCCCTCAAGCCCACCGGCTCGATCTGGGTTTTCGGCTCGCTGCGCAGCTTCATGGCGACCGCCGACCGTTTCGCGGCCGCGCGCTTGCGGATCGCGCAGGAGATCGTCTGGGAAAAGCAGAACGGCTCCAGCTTTCATGCAGATCGCTTCAAGCGCGTGCATGAGCTGGCCGTCCAGTTCTACCCGGCCGAGACGGCTTGGCGCGACATCTACAACGACGTCCAGACCACGCCCGATGCGACGGCGCGCACAGTCCGCCGCAAGCAGCGTCCTCCCCATACCGGCCAGATCGACGCCGGCCACTACGTCAGCCAAGACGGCGGGCCGCGCATCATGCGTTCGGTCATCACCCTGCGCAATTGCCACGGCCGCGCGATCCATCCGACCGAAAAGCCGTCGGTGCTGCTCGAAATCCTGATCCGCACGAGCTGCCCGGAAGGCGGGTTGCTCGGCGACTGGTTCGCAGGGTCCGGCGCGGCCGGCGAAGCCTGCCGGCTGTCCGGCCGCCGCTATATCGGCTGCGAGATCGATTCCGATATGGCCGAGCGCGCCCGTTCACGGCTCGCCTCGCTTTTGCCCTTCGACGACGGAGGCGCACCATGACGGCCCGCGTCGAAAAGCGCGGTTTCGCCAAGCGCCCCGCCGATCCCGAGCAATGGATCAAGACGGCCGAGAGCCCGCCGCGCGCAACCGAGGCGACCGCTTACCCGGCGCGGCTCATCATCGACGTGACGGCCGAGCTGCGCGGCCGGATCAAGATCGCGGCCTTCCGGCGCGGCGTCACCGTCGCCGACATGTTGCGCGAGCTGCTCGCCCGCGAATTTCCCCCGACCCCAGGAGACCCCACATGACCGGCACCGCGGCCCCCCGCGCGCGCGGCGGCCCGATGCCGTCCGCGCTTTCCCATGATCGCATGACCCGCGTCGAACTGACGTGGATCGAGAAGAAGATCGAATACTGGATCAGGTTCGGCCAGGCGGCGAACGAACAGGTCATCGACCGCCGACAGCGCATTCTCTCTTTCCGGCCGAACACCGTCTTCGCCTTCGTGCGATGGGCGGCAAACGACTTCGGCACGATCATCTCGCGCATCGACATCGTGCGCGCGGTCGAACCGGGCGAGGCTTACCAGACGCTGCCCTTCGTGCGGCCGGGCGGCGAAATCCTCCTGAAGATCGAGGGCTGGCCGAAGGTCGAGGACGTGCTGCGCCACGTCGATGCGATCGAAGCGATCGGCATCGATGCGGACGCCGTTTCGCCAGAACACTGGCGGCACGTCCACAACCGGATGGCGGCCGCTCATCAGCCGCGCGCCTATACACTCGAACAGCATCGCGCCTTCCTCCTGCGCAGGAAGGTCCAGCCATGACGCGCGCCGGCCTCGTCCTCGTCATGGCGCTCGCCACGATGGGCGTCGGCTATCCGGCGCTCACGCCGATGCCGATCAAGCTCATGTGGAACGCCTCTGCGAGCGCGCCCGTCGGCCTCTACACGATCGACTTCGACGCGCCGTTCGACGTCACCGATCTTGTCGCGGTCGACGCACCCGAACCGCTCGCCGCTTTCATGGCCGAGCGCGGCTACCTGCCCAAAGGCGTGCCGCTGCTCAAGCGCGTTCTCGGCGTTTCCGGGCAGACCGTCTGCCGCACCGGCCGCACGATCACCGTGGACGGGATCGAGATGGGCGCGGCGCTGGAGCGCGACCGCATCGGACGCGATCTGCCGGCCTGGCAGGGCTGCCGCCGCATCCAGACCGGCGAAGTCTTCCTCATGAACTGGCAGGTCCGCGACAGCCTCGACGGTCGCTACTTCGGCCTGACCTCCACCGACCGGATCATCGGCCACGCGGTCCCGCTGTGTACCGACGAAGACGGCACCGGCCGCTTTGAATGGCGTGCTCCGACCCGGTGAACGCCCGGCCATCGGCGGGAGCGGTGCTCGCCGATGGCTTTCCCAACGCCACCGCGAAGGAAGCAATCATGCCTCAGATTGGTGAATTCAGACGCGAAGAGACCGGCTTCATCGGCAATCTTCTGACGCTGCTGCTCGTTCAGGACATCATCATCGTCCCGGCCGAGCCGTCAGACGCCGAAAACGCGCCCGATTATCGCGTTCACGTCTTCGATGCCATGAGCAACGAGACCACCGCCGAGATCGGCGCAGGGTGGAAGCGCACAGGCGAGAAGGCCGGCGAATATGTCGCCCTGCTGATCGACGATCCCACATTCCCGCAGCCGATCCGCGCCAACCTGTTCCGCGACGACGATGCCGGAAAAGACTGGTCGCTGCACTGGTCGCGTCCGCGCGACCGCGCCGAGAAGGACTGACCGATGCCCGCTCGCCGTCCATCGACGAGCCATCGGAGTGCGCACGGGCGGCATCACGCCGCCCGGCGCATGGCTCTCTTTCTCCTTTCCGGCCTGATCCTCGCAGCGAGCGCGACCGGCGCCGCTCATGCGCAATCCGCCCCCATCGCCCGTCCGGCCGCCGTCGATCCCTATGCCGCCCACATCACCGAAGCGGCGCAGCGGTTCGGCATCCCCGAACACTGGATTCGCGCCGTGCTGCGCGCCGAGAGCGCGGGCGACGTGCGCGCCATCTCGTCGGCGGGCGCATTGGGACTGATGCAGGTCATGCCCGACACATGGGTCGGCTTGCGCGTCCGCTACCGTCTCGGCCGCGACCCTTATGATCCGCGCGACAACATCATGGCGGGCGCGGCCTATCTGCGCGAAATGTGGGACCGCTATGGCGATGTCGGTGCGATGCTCGCGGCCTACAACGCCGGCCCCGGCCGCTATGACGACCATCGCTCGACCGGCCGCGCGTTGCCGCCCGAAACACGGGCCTATGTCGCCGCGCTCGTGCCGGTTCTCAGCGGCGCGGCGGCGCCCCAAACGTCACTCCGGCGAGCCGATCCGCCGCCCGACTGGCGCGAGGCGGCGATCTTCGTCGTGCGTTCCGCCGACGCTCGCTCCGCAGCGCCGCGGTCAGGCAGCGAGCGTTCGGGCGACGGTCAATCCTCCGTCACGGCGAGCCCATCCGATCCGGCCGCGACATCGGACTCCCCCCTTGTCGTCGCTCGTTCCGCCCCAGGAGATCGCCCATGACCGCGCGGGCCGCCATTCGCGCGCTATCGCGCCCCGGCGTGTCATGGAGGGGGCAAGGGGCAGAGGCAGGCACAACAACCGGACGATGGCGAGATAAAAAGGCGCACGGTGCGCTTCGGTCGGTCGGTTGTTTTTGCTTGGGTTTTCGGCGCGTTCCGCACCGTGTCGCGCTTTCGCGCACCGTGCGCCGCGCGCCCATCTTCCTGATTTCCCTGTGCCTTTTGCACCGTGCGGGGCTGCGCCATGGCCGATGACAGCGAAATTCGCATCCGGCCAGGGCGCATCCGCTCGACCCGCGCACAGCAGGCGCGGCCTTTCATTGCGCAAGCGCTCGCCGCCGCGCAGAAGGCCGGCGGCCGCGTCTCCCGTTCCGGCAAGATCACGACGGGCAACCGCTCGCGCTTCGGGCGCGGCCAGCGCGCCAGCATTCAGGCCAACCGTCTGCTGACCGGCCGCTCGCGCATCGTCGTCATTAAGACCCGCGTCGTGCGCCATAGCGCGCGCGCCGCGCCGCTGGCTGCGCATCTTTCCTATCTGCGCCGCGACGGCGTGACCCCAGACGGGGAGAAGGCGCGGCTGTTCGGCCCCGAAGGCGACAACGTGGATGCCCGCGACTTCGCGGCGCGCTGCGAGGACTATCGGCACCATTTCCGCTTCATCGTCTCGCCCGAGGACGCCGTGGATATGGCCGACCTCAAGGAACACGCCCGCGAGTTGATGGGCCAGATGGAAAAGGATCTCGGCACGAAGCTCGATTGGGTCGGCGTCGATCACTGGAACACCGACAACCCCCATATTCATATCATTCTGCGCGGCCGCACCGATGACGGCCAGGACCTCGTGATCTCCCGCGACTACATCAAGGAGGGAATGCGCGCCCGCGCGCAGGATCTCGTCACCCAGGAGCTTGGGCCTCGCACCGATCTGGAGATCAACCGCAATCTGGAGCGGCAGGTCGAGGCCGAACGCTGGACGCAGCTTGACCGGCAGCTTGTTCGCGACGCCGGCAGTTCGGGCATCATCGACCTCGCGCCGCAACCTGGCCGGCAGCCGGACGAATTTCATGCGCTGAAGGTCGGCAGGCTGCGCACCCTCGAAATCCGGGGGCTGGCCGGACAGGTCGGACACCAGCAATGGTTCATCAAGGCGGAGGCCGAATCCACGCTTCGCGAACTCGGCGAGCGCGGTGACATCATCAAGCGGATGCACCGTGCGCTGACCGAGCGCGGCATCGAACGCGGCTCGGCAAGCTATGTCCTCGCCGGCGAGAGCCTCGACGTTCCCGTCATCGGCCGTCTGGTCGAGCGCGGTCTTGACGACGAGCTGAAGGGAACGGCCTACGCCGTGGTCGACGGCGTGGACGGCCGCACCCATCACATCAGGCTGCCGCATCTCGACGCCACCGGCGACAGCCCGCCGGGATCGATCGTCGAGCTGCGCGCCTATGAGGACGCGAAAGGCGATCGCCGTGTCGCGCTCGCCGTCCGCTCGGATTTCGATCTCCAGCATCAGGTGAGCGCCACCGGCGCGACCTGGCTCGACCGCCAATCCATCGCCCGCGAACCCGTCGCCATGTCGGACGGCGGCTTCGGCGCCGAGGTGCGCGACGCGATGCGGCAACGCGCGGAGCATCTGGTGGGCGAAGGTCTCGCCGAGCAGCAGGGCCGCCGCGTCGTCTTCAACCGCAACCTGATCGACACGCTCCGCCGCCGCGAAGTCGATGCCGTGGCGGGCCAGCTCGCGAAGGAAACCGGCCAGCCATTCAAGCCGGCCGAGAGCGGCGAATATGTCGCCGGCACCTATCGCCAGCGTCTGACGCTCGCCTCCGGCCGCTTCGCCATGATCGACGACGACCTCGGCTTCCAGCTCGTGCCCTGGTCGCCATCCCTCGACAAGCAACTCGGCCGCCACGTCTCCGGCGTCGCCCGCGACGGCGGCGGCGTCGATTGGGATTTCGGCCGCAAGCGCGGGCTCGGCCTCTAGCTTCAACAGAGAAGGAACATCGCAATGTCCGCGACCAAAATCCTCTGGGGACAGATCCTGATCGTCTTCCTCATCGTCCTCTCCACCACCTGGGGCGCGACCGAATATGTCGCCTGGAAGCTCGGGTTTCAGGCGCAGCTCGGGCCGCCCTGGTTCATCCTGTTCGGCTGGCCGATCTACCATCCGCCCGCCTTCTTCTGGTGGTGGTTTTCCTACGACGCCTATGCGCCCGAGATATTCACCGCGGGCGCGTTCATCGCCGCATCCGGCGGCTTCATCGCCATCGCCGTCGCCATCGGCATGTCGGTCTGGCGGGCGCGCGAAGCCAAGGACGCTGCGACCTATGGCTCGGCGCGCTGGGCCGGGAAGGACGAGGTGAAGGCCGCGGGGCTGCTCGATCCCGATGGCGTCGTGCTCGGCCGCTACGAGCGTGAGTATCTGCGCCATGACGGGCCGGAGCATGTGCTGTGCTTCGCGCCAACGCGATCGGGCAAAGGCGTCGGCCTTGTGGTGCCCTCGCTCCTGACCTGGCCGGGCTCGGCCATCGTCCACGACATCAAGGGCGAGAACTGGACGCTGACATCCGGTTTCCGCTCGCACCACGGCCGCGTGCTCCTCTTCGATCCGACCAATCCGAAATCATCGGCCTACAATCCCTTGCTCGAGGTGCGGCGCGGCGAATGGGAAGTGCGCGACGTGCAGAACATCGCCGACATATTGGTCGATCCCGAAGGGAGCCTGGACAAAAGAAACCACTGGGAGAAAACCAGCCATTCCCTTCTTGTCGGCGCGATCCTGCATGTCCTCTATGCCGGGGACGACAAGACACTCGCCGGCGTCGCCGCTTTCCTCTCCGATCCGAAGCGCCCGATCGAGTCGACGCTTGCCGCGATGATGACGACCAGCCATCTCGGTGAAGCGGGACCGCACCCCGTCATCGCCAGCGCCGCGCGCGAGCTGCTCAACAAATCCGACAATGAACGTTCCGGCGTGCTCTCCACCGCAATGTCGTTCCTCGGCCTCTACCGCGATCCCGTCGTCGCCGAGGTGACGCGGCGCTGCGACTGGCGGATCGCCGACATGGTGGCCGAAAAGCTCCCGACCACGCTCTACCTGGTCGTGCCCCCATCCGACATCAATCGCACCAAGCCGCTGATCCGGTTGCTGCTGAACCAGATCGGCCGCCGCCTGACCGAGGATCTGCAGGCGAAGGGCGACCGTCACCGGCTGCTCTTGATGCTGGACGAGTTTCCGGCGCTGGGGCGGCTCGACTTCTTCGAGAGCGCGCTGGCCTTCATGGCGGGCTATGGCCTCAAAGCCTTCCTGATCGCGCAGTCGCTCAACCAGATCGAAAAGGCATACGGCCCCAACCACTCCATTCTCGACAACTGCCACGTCAGGGTCAGCTTCGCCACGAACGACGAGCGCACCGCCAAGCGTGTGTCCGATGCGCTCGGCACCGCGACCGAAATGAAGGCGATGAAGAACTACGCCGGGCATCGACTGTCGCCCTGGCTCGGCCATTTGATGGTCTCGCGCTCGGAGACCGCCCGCCAGTTGCTCACGCCCGGCGAGATCATGCAGCTCCCGCCGAGCGACGAAATCGTCATGGTCGCCGGCATACCGCCGATCCGGGCGAAGAAGGCGCGCTACTATGAGGATGCCCGTTTCCGTGAGCGCCTGCTGTCGCCGCCCGAACTGAAACGTCCCGACAAGCCTCGCCCCGACGACTGGAGCAGCCTGCCGGTCCCGGCGCGGCCGGAGTCGCTGGACGCGCAGGCACCCGGCGGATCGGACGACGAAGACACCACCGATTCCGAGCGCCGGCTGCAACCCGAACTCAGCCGCGCCAAGCCGGTGGAAAAGAAGGAACCCATCGCCAACGAGTTCGAGAGCGAGCTTCCCGACGACACCGACGAGGACGCCGCGCGCAATCGGCGGATGATCCGCCAGGTTCAGGGCATCGCGCGCCAGGTGGCGCTCGACCCCAATGACGGCATGGACCTGTGAGCGCCATGGCCAGCCATCGGAAAAAATCGAAGTTCACCGTCTATCTGGACCCCGACGTGACACAGGCGCTGGCGGATTTCGCCGCGCGCCGGGATCAATCGCAATCCATGGTCGCCGAGGCCGCCATCGCATCGTTCCTGTCGCCGGACGACGCCGAGCGGCGCGAGGCTGTCGTCGCCAAGCGCCTCGACCAGATCGACCGCCGCATGACCCGCATGGAGCGGGACATCGGCATTGCCGTTGAAACGCTCGCGGTGTTCATCCGCTTCTGGATCACGACCACGCCGGCCTTGCCGGAGCCTGCCGCGCAGGCGGCACGCGCCAAGTCGGCCGAGCGGTATGAGGCGTTCATCACCGCTCTCGGCCGGCGTCTCGTCAAGGGTCCGAAGCTGCGACAGGAGATCCCAGAAGACGTCTCCGAGTCGGAGCCGTGACGATCTCGCGCGCCATCTGGTGAGCCCCGCGGCGACATCAAGATCGGGGCTCCACCGCCGTTCTCCTGTATTTGCACGCCACGCTACTACTACGACCGATACTTGTTGAACCGGCCCGATTTCGGGCTCTTTTAATCGACCCCATTCCGGGGACTGTCTGCTGCGCCTCGTGAGGAAACGGGGCCGACATGACCACTTCACACCAGAAACCGGAGGCGATCCAGCGCGGCGCGCGGATGCTGCGCACGGCGCTCGGTCCCGCCATTGCACGCTTTCTGGAAGACCCCGCCGTCGTCGAGGTGATGCTGAATCCGGACGGGCGCATCTGGATCGATCGCCTGTCCGAAGGACTGGCCGATACGGGTGAGAAGCTTTCGGCCGCGGATGGCGAACGCATCGTGCGCCTGGTCGCCCACCATGTCGGCGCCGAGGTTCACGCCCGAAGCCCGCGCGTCTCAGCCGAGCTGCCCGAGACGGGGGAGCGGTTCGAGGGCTTGCTGCCGCCCGTCGTCACCGCGCCCGCCTTCGCCATCCGCAAGCCCGCCGTCGCCGTCTTCACGCTCGACGATTATGTCGCCGCCGGGATCATGTCGGCGGACCAGGCCGCCACGTTGCGCGCGGCCGTCGCTGCCCGCGCCAACATCCTCGTCGCGGGCGGCACCTCGACCGGCAAGACCACGCTGACCAACGCGCTGCTGGCCGAAGTCGCCAAGAGCGCCGATCGCGTCGTCATCATCGAGGACACGCGCGAACTCCAGTGCGCCGCGCCCAACCTCGTCTCCATGCGGACCAAGGAAGGCGTCGCCACGCTTTCCGATCTCGTGCGGTCCTCGCTGCGCCTGCGCCCCGACCGCATCCCCATCGGCGAGGTGCGCGGCTCCGAGGCGCTGGACCTCCTCAAAGCCTGGGGCACCGGCCATCCCGGCGGCGTCGGGACGATCCACGCCGGCACCGGCATCGGCGCGCTGCGCCGCCTCGAACAGCTCATTCAAGAGGCCGTCGTCACCGTCCCGCGCGCGCTGATCGCCGAGACGATCGACCTCGTGGCCGTCCTTTCCGGCCGCGGCTCCGCGCGCCGGGTCGCCGAACTCGCCCGTGTCGAAGGGCTCGGCCCGGACGGGGATTACCGCATCAGGCCCGCAACCCTCACCAACGCCGGAGATCATTCATGATACGCATCCCCATGCGCGTCCGTCGCACCGTCGCGACCGTCGCCGCCGTCGCCTATGTCAACCTCGTCCTGGCGCCCGCCGCCCACGCCTCCGGCTCCTCGATGCCGTGGGAAGCGCCTCTCCAGAAAATCCTTCAGTCGATCGAGGGGCCGGTCGCGAAAATCGTCGCGGTCATCATCATCATCGCGACGGGCCTGGCGCTCGCCTTCGGCGACACGTCGGGCGGCTTCCGCAAGCTGATCCAGATCGTCTTCGGCCTGTCAATCGCGTTTGCCGCCAGCTCGTTCTTCCTGTCGTTCTTCTCGTTCGGCGGCGGGGCGCTCGTCTGATGGCCGTCGCCTTCGAGCAACTGGATGTGCCGGGATTCACCGTCCCGGTTCACCGCGCGCTGACCGAGCACATTCTGCTCGGCGGTGCGCCGCGTTCCATCGCGATCCTCAACGGGACGCTGGCCGGAGCCGTTGGCCTCGGCCTGCGCCTCTGGCTGGTCGGCCTGGCCATATGGGCCATTGGCCATGTCGCTGCCGTGTGGGCCGCCAAGCGCGATCCCCAATTCGTCGAGGTCGGCCGACGCCATCTGCGCGTCCCGGCTTTTCTCGCGGTCTGAGGGGAAGGCCCGCCATGATGAACCTCTCCGAATATCGCCGCACCGCAGCCCGCCTTGCCGATTTCCTGCCCTGGGCCGCCTTGGTCGGCCCCGGCGTCGTCGTGAATAAGGACGGCTCTTTCCAGCGCACGGCCCGCTTTCGCGGCCCCGATCTCGATTCCGCCGTCGCGGCCGAGCTGGTCGCCGTCGCCGGCCGCATCAACAACGCCTTCCGCCGTCTCGGCTCCGGCTGGTCGATCTTCGTCGAGGCGCAGCGCAGCGAGGCCGCGACCTATCCGGCGAGCGTCTTTCCCGATCCGGCGTCCGGCCTGGTGGAAGAGGAACGCAAGGCCGACTTCGAGGAAGCCGGTATCCATTTCGTGTCGGACTATTTCCTGACCATCCTCTATCTGCCGCCGGCCGAGGACGCCGCCCGGGCCGAGACATGGCTTTATGAGGGCCGCGAGCAATCGGGCGTCGATCCCCATGAAGTCATGCGCGCCTTCATCGACCGCACCGATCGCGTGCTCGCGCTGCTCGACGGCTTCATGCCCGAATGCGACTGGCTCGATGACAGCGAGACGCTGACCTATCTCCATTCGACAGTTTCGACCAAGCGACATCACGTCCGCGTTCCCGAAACGCCGATCTATCTCGACGCGCTTCTGGCCGACCAGCCGCTGACCGGCGGCCTGGAGCCGCGCCTTGGCGACCAGCATCTGCGCATCCTCACCGTCATCGGCTTTCCGACCGCGACGACGCCCGGCCTGCTCGACGATCTCAACCGGCTCGCGTTCCCGTATCGCTGGTCGACCCGCGCGATCCTGCTCGACAAGACCGACGCCACCAAGCTGCTAACCAAGATCAGGCGGCAATGGTTCGCCAAGCGCAAATCGATCGCCGCCATCCTCAAGGAAGTTCTGACCAACGAAGCTTCGGCGCTGGTCGACACCGATGCGTCCAACAAGGCGGCCGACGCCGACATGGCGTTGCAGGAACTCGGCGCCGATGTCGCCGGCATGGCCTATGTCACCGCGACGATCGTGGTTTGGGACGCCGATCCGCGTCTCGCCGACGAGAAGCTGCGTCTGGTCGAGAAGGTCATCCAGGGCCGCGATTTCACGGCCATGGTCGAGACAGTCAATGCCGTCGATGCCTGGCTCGGCTCGCTCCCCGGACATGCCTACGCCAATGTCCGCCAGCCGCCGGTCTCGACGCTCAATCTCGCCCACATGATCCCCCTGAGTGCCGTGTGGGCGGGGCCGGAACGGGACGAGCATTTGGGTAGCCCCCCCTTGCTTTACGGCAAGACCGAAGGCTCGACCCCGTTCCGGTTATCCCTTCATGTCGGCGATGTCGGCCATACGCTGGTCGTCGGCCCGACCGGTGCGGGCAAGTCCGTGCTGCTCGCGCTGATGGCACTCCAGTTCCGGCGCTACGATCGTTCGCAGGTCTTCGCCTTCGACTTCGGCGGTTCGATCCGCGCCGCAGCCCTCGCCATGGGCGGCGACTGGCATGACCTGGGCGGCGGATTGACCGAGGGCGACGACTTCTCCGTCTCGCTTCAGCCGCTTGCCCGCATCCACGACACCTATGAGCGTGCCTGGGCGGCCGACTGGATCGTCGCGATCCTGACCCGCGAAGCGATCCAGATCACGCCGGACGTTAAGGAGCATATCTGGACCGCGCTGACCTCGCTGGCCTCAGCGCCGGTCGGGGAGCGCACCATCACCGGCCTGTCCGTGCTGCTCCAGTCCAACGACATCAAGCAGGCGCTCCGGCCCTATTGCGTCGGCGGGGCTTATGGGCGGCTTCTCGATGCCGAGGCCGAACATCTCGGCTCTGCCGACGTGCAGGCGTTCGAGATCGAGGGCCTGGTCGGCACCGGCGCGGCGCCGGCCGTGCTGTCCTATCTCTTCCACCGCATCGGCGACCGGCTCGACGGGCGGCCGACCTTGCTCATCATCGACGAAGGCTGGCTGGCGCTGGACGATGAAGGCTTCGCCGGCCAGCTCCGCGAATGGCTCAAGACGTTGAGAAAAAAGAACGCCAGCGTCATCTTCGCCACGCAGTCGCTGTCCGACATCGATAATTCCAGCATCGCGCCGGCGATCATCGAAAGTTGCCCAACGCGGCTGCTGCTGCCGAACGAACGCGCGATCGAACCGCAGATCACAGCCATCTATCGCCGCTTCGGCTTGAACGACAGGCAGATCGAGATCCTCGCGCGGGCGACACCCAAGCGGGATTATTACTGCCAGTCGCGGCGTGGCAACCGCCTCTTCGAGCTGGGCCTGAGCGAAGTCGGCCTCGCGCTCTGCGCCGCATCCGCCAAATCCGACCAGACCCTGATCGCCAATCTCGTCGCCGAGCACGGTCGCGACGGCTTCCTCGCCGCGTGGCTGCGCGCCCGCGACGTGGGTTGGGCGGCCGACCTCATTCCGACTTTCGAGATCCCCCAAGCAACAAAGGAGTCCTGACCATGATTACCCTTCGTTTCCGCTCGCGCGCCATGGCGCTCGCCGCAACCATGCTGGCGGCCGCGCCGCTCGCGCTCTCGACGATGGTGGCGACGCCCGCCCACGCCATCATCGTCTTCGATCCTTCCAACTATGCGCAAAACGTCCTGACCGCCGCGCGCACGCTGGAGCAGATCACCAACCAGATCACCTCGCTTCAGAACGAAGCGCAGATGCTCATCAACCAGGCGCGCAATCTGGCGAGTCTGCCTTACTCGGCGCTCCAGCAGCTCCAGCAGAACGTGCAGCGCACCCAGCAGCTTCTCAGCCAAGCTCAGGGCATCGCGTTCAACGTCCAGCAGATCGACCAGATGTTTGCCCAGAAATACGGCAACGTCTCCATGTCGACGACCGACAAGCAGATGGTCGCCGACGCCCGCTCGCGCTGGCAGAACACCGTCGGCGGACTTCAGGACGCGATGCGCGTGCAGGCCGGCGTCGTCTCCAACATCGACACCAACCGCACGCAGATGTCGGCGCTGGTCAGCCAGAGTCAGGGTGCGACCGGCGCGCTTCAGGCGACGCAGGCCGGCAATCAGATCCTCGCCCTGCAATCGCAGCAGCTCTCCGATCTCGTGGCGCTGCTCGCCTCCAACGGCCGCGCCAGCGCGCTCACCGAGGCCGAACGCACCGCGGCCGCCGAACAGGGCCGCGAACAGCGCCGCCGCTTCCTGACGCCGGGCTCGGGCTACCAGCCCGGCAACGCCCAGATGTTCAACAGCGGCAAGTAACCGCCGGAAAGGAGCAGGCTCATGGACGGCAAGTTGCTGGCCCGGCTGGGCGCTATCGTGTTCGTCGCCATCGCCATCACGGCGACGGTGATCGAGCTCAACCGCAAGCAGGACGCGCCGGCCTCGCCGTCGACCCGTCAGCTTCAGCCCGAAGGCGATCCGCTGCGCGAAAGCCAGCGCCGGTGCCAGCAACTCGGCCAGCAGGCCGCGAACGATGCGGAATGTCTGCGCGTCTGGGCAGAAACCCGCGACCGCTTTCTCGGCCACGCGCCCGCGCGGGTCGCACCGGCGGCACCCGCCACAGCGGAAGGGCGATGAGCCATGGGCGGCGCAGGCGTCATCGACAATTTCCTCGGCGTATTCACCAAATACATCGACTCGGGCTTTGGCCTTCTTTCCGGCGAAGTCGCGTTCATTGCGACCACATTGATCGTGATCGACGTGACGCTCGCCGCCCTGTTCTGGTCATGGGCCGGCGATGACGACATCATCGCGCGCCTCGTCAAGAAGACGCTGTTCGTCGGCGTCTTCGCCTATCTCATCGGTAACTGGAACAACCTTGCGAAGATCGTCTTCGACAGCTTCGCCGGGCTTGGCCTGAAGGCGAGCGGCACGGGCTTTTCGGCCGCCGACCTGATGCGCCCCGGCAAGGTCGCGCAGACCGGCCTCGATGCCGCCCGGCCGCTGCTTGAAGCGATCTCGCCGCTGATGGGCTGGATCTCGGTGTTCGAGAACCTGATCCAGATCGTGTGCCTGCTATTTGCCTGGGCGCTCGTTATCCTTGCCTTCTTCATCCTTGCGATCCAGCTCTTCGTCACCCTGATCGAGTTCAAGCTGGCGACGCTCGCCGGATTCGTCCTCATTCCGTTCGGCCTCTTCGGCAAGACCGCCTTCATGGCCGAGCGTGTGCTTGGCAACGTCATTTCCAGTGGCATCAAGGTTCTGGTCCTGGCCGTCATCATCGGCATCGGCTCGACGCTCTTCGGCGAGTTCACCAAGGGCTTCGGCGGCACGACGCCGACCGTCGATGACGCCATGGCGATCGTGCTCGCCGCTCTCTCGTTGCTCGGTCTCGGCATCTTCGGTCCCGGCATCGCCAACGGACTCGTCTCGGGCGGTCCCCAGCTCGGCGCGGGCGCGGCCGTGGGTACTGGCCTTGCCGTCGGCGGCGCGGCCCTTGCGGCAGGTGGTGCGGCAGGTCTCGCCATCAAAGGCGGATCGGCGGCGCTCTCCGGTGGCGCTGCCGTTGCACGCGGCGGCGCGACGGCGGCAGGTGCGGCATCGGCCGCCTATTCGCTCGGCTCCGTAGGGCAGTCCGGCGCGGCCGGTGTCGCCTCCGGCATGGGCGGCGTTGCCCGCGCCGCTGGCTCCGCAGCCGTCTCGCCGCTGAAGCGCGCCGCGGCGCGCGCCTCCGAAAGCATGAAATCCAACTTCTCCGATGGCGCGACAGCAGGCTTCGGCGCGACCGGCGGCTCCTCGACCCTGGGAACGGTCGGCGGCGAAGCCGCCGAGGCCGCGTCCACGCCGACAGCCGCCGCGGGCGGCGCCCCGGATTGGGCCAAGCGCATGAAGCGCGGCCAGCACCTTTCACACGGCGTCAGCGCCGCCGCCCATGCCGTCCGTTCCGGCGACAGCCACGGCTCCGGTTCTTCCGTCAACCTCTCTGAAAGCGACCGCTCATGAACATCTTCAAGCGACCCGCCGTGCATTACGGCAAGACGCCCGAACCCGAGACGCCTTACCAGAAGGCCGCCCAGGTCTGGGACGACCGCATCGGATCGGCCCGCGTACAGGCGAAAAACTGGCGCTATATGGCCTTCGGCTCGCTCATTCTCTCGGCGGGCTTCGCCGGCGCGCTGGTCATTCAGTCGGCGCGCGGAACCGTCGTGCCCTGGGTGGTGCAGGTCGACAAGCTCGGCCAGGCGCAGAGTATCGCGCCGGCCACCGCCGACTATCGCCCGACCGATCCGCAGATCGCCTGGCATCTGGCCCGCTTCATCGAGCAGGTCCGCTCGATCCCGGCCGATCCGATCATCGTGCGCCAGAACTGGCTTCGCGCCTACGAATGGACCACTGACCGCGGCGCGGGCGCGCTCAACGACTATGCCCGCACCAACGATCCCTTCACCAAGGTCGGCAGGCAGCAGATCGCCGTCGACGTCTCCAGCGTCATCCGCGCCTCGCCGGATTCGTTCCGCGTCGCCTGGACAGAGCGGCAGTTCGAGAACGGCGCGCTTGCGAAGACGGAGCGGTGGACGGCGATCTTGACCATCACCCTCCAGCCGCCCCGAGACGCCGAGCGGCTGAAAGCCAATCCGTTGGGAATCTACATCAACGCCATCAACTGGTCTCGGGAGATGAGCCAATGAGCCCGGCAATCCGCAGATCCGCAGCAATGGCGCTGATGCTGTCCGCGACGGCGCTGGCGGGTTGCGCCAGCATGACGAAACCTCCGGCGATCAGCTACGACGCCAGCGTGCCGCCTTTGCCGGCCATTCCCGCCGCCGTCACCGATGACCGGCCGAAGCCGGTGCTGATCCCGCCGGCCTGGACGGTCGCACGCGGCGGCGAGACCGCCGGCACCCCGACCGGCCGCGTCGAGAACGCCAATGCCGCGGCCCGCGTACAGCCGCGCCGCGAGGGCTATTACAACGCCATCCAGATCTATCCGTGGTCGGAAGGCGCTCTCTATCAGGTCTATGCCGTTCCCGGCCAGATCACCGACATCGCATTGGAGCCGGGTGAAAGCCTGACCGGCGCGGGACCGATCGCCGCCGGCGACACGGCGCGCTGGATCATCGGCGATACCGAGAGCGGTTCCGGCGTCACGCGCCGCGTCCACATCCTCGTCAAGCCGACCAGGCCCGACATCACCACAAATCTGATCGTGACGACCGACCGGCGCACCTACATGCTGGAACTGCGCTCCGGCGAGAAACCCTACATGCCTTCGGTCGCCTGGGCCTATCCGCGACCGCCGGCCAGCCAGCGTCAAAGCGTGCCAGTCACGCCGGTCATTCCGGCCGTGGCTGCCCGCAACTATCGCTACGGCCTGACCGCTACCGGCAATCCGCCATGGAAGCCGATCGCCGCCTATGACGATGGCCGGCATGTCTATGTCGAGTTCCCGGCCGGCATCGTCCAGGGCGAAATGCCGCCGCTCTTCGTCATCGGTCCCGAAGGCGAAGCCCAGATCGCCAACAGCCGCATCTATCAACATATCCTGATCGTTGATCGCCTGTTTGGCGCGGCCGAGCTGCGCCTTGGGGCGGGCGGCCGCCAGCAGACCGTCAGGATCGTCCGCACCGACGGAAGGCCGCAGTCATGACCGACACCGGAACCAACGCCGCTCCCATGCGCCTGCGCGCCGAGGCGCCCCGCGTCACCCGCCTGTCCCGCAAAATGCTCGCCAGCGTCGCCGCCGTCGCCCTGGTCGGCATCGGTGGATCGCTGATCTACGCGCTCCAGACGCGCGGACCAGACGATGGCGGCGCCGAGCTATATTCCACCAACAACCGCCAGACCGCCGATGGTCTCGCCGGATTGCCGAAGGACTATACCGGCCCGGTTCTCGGCCCCGCGCTTCCCGGCGATCTCGGCCGCCCGATCCTCGATGCGCAGAACAACGGTCAGCCCGTCGCCACGCCGGCGGTCCCGACGCCCGGCGTCAGCGAGGCCGAGCAGCGCCGCCGCGCCGAGGAGGAAGCCGCCCGACTCAGCACCGTCTTCTTCCAATCGCGGCAGGGATCGACGGCGGCCAGCACGGCCGGCGCAATGCCCGGCCTTGCCGGTCTCGATCTCTCCGGCGCGGGCGGACAGGCCGCCACCGGACAGGACAAGCAGCTCGCTTTCCTCAACGCGGCGGCCGACCGGCGCACGGTTACGCCCGATCGCGTGACGCCGCCGGCATCGCCCTTCGTGCTTCAGGCCGGCGCGGTGATCTCGGCCGCGCTGATTACCGGCATCCGCTCCGATCTTCCCGGCCAGATCATCGCCCAGGTCACGGAGCCCATCTACGACAGCCCTACGGGGCGTATCCTGCTCGTGCCGCAGGGAACGCGGATCATCGGCCAGTACGACAACAACGTGCAATACGGGCAGCGCCGCGTGCTGCTCGTCTGGAACCGGCTCATCATGCCGAACGGCCGTTCGATCGTTCTCGAACGCCAGCCTGGGACCGACACGCAGGGCTATGCAGGGCTGGAGGATGGCGTCGATTATCATTGGTGGGATCTCGCCAAGGCCGCCGGGCTCTCGACCCTGCTTTCGGTTGGAGCCGAGCTTGCCGTCGACGATCAGGACCGGCTCCTGCGCGCCATCCGCAACGGCGGCCAGGACACGATCAATGACGCCGGACAGCAGATCGTTCGCCGCCAGCTCAACGTCGCGCCGACGCTGACCATCCGGCCGGGCTTTCCGGTCAGGATTGTGGTGACGCGCGATCTTGTCCTCGAACCCTTCAGGAACTGACCATGAACAAGCTGAAACTCGGTGCGCTTCTCGATGACAAGCCGGTCAAGGTCACGGTGGAGTTGCCGGGGCCGCTCCACCGTGATCTTGTTGCCTATGCCGAAGTCCTGGCGCGTGAGACCGGGCAATCTGCCGCTGATCCTGTCAGGCTGATCGTGCCGATGCTGGAGCGCTTCATCGCCACGGATCGCGGCTTTGCGACGGCTCGTCGCTCGACGCAATCCACCAAGCCTGCGGCCTCGTCCTCGTAACATTCGCCGCTGCCGCCCTTGCCATGGCAAGCAGCCGACGGGATGCGGGATTGTCGTTGGTAGTGGACCATACGGCGGAGAATGGGAGCAGCTCGCCGGCAATGGGCCGGTAGGTGATGCCGGGCAGCATGGCGACGGTCATGGCCTCGCTCACCAGCGTCAGGCCCCGCCCGATCGCCACCAGCGGCAACAGGTTGTCGCGGCCGACCGCCTGCACCTGTATCTCCGGGTGCTGGCCGAGCGCCGCAAGCTCCCGCACCAGATGATCGTGGATCTCCTGGCCTGGCGCAGCCTCGCTGACGATGAAGGGCTCCTCGGCCAGCTCGCGCCACGTTAGCTCCTCGCGGGCTGCGAGGGGGTGCTGATCCGGCAGCACCACGAAGATCCGCTCGGACCACAAGGGCGTGCGCTCGCAGCCGGGCCAGTCCCGCTCGCCGGTCAGGAAAGCGACATCGAGGCGGAACTGGCGGATGGCGGCGACATGCTCGTCGGGATTGCCGTCGACCAGTTCGATCCTGACCTTGCCGTGCCGGACGCCATAGGCGTGCAGCAGCTCGGCCAGGAAGCCGGAGGCGATGGAGGAGTAGATGCCGATCCTGACGCAGCCGCTCTCGGCGCGGGCGACCGCGGCGATGTCGGTGGCGCCGTCCCCGAGGTTGCGGACGATCTGACGGGCGCGCTGGAGGAAGCGCCGGCCTGCGAAGGTGAGGCAGACGCCGCCGTTGTGGCGATGGAAGAGAGAGGCGCCGAGGCGATCTTCAAGATCACGAATGCGGCGGCTGATGGAAGATTCCTGAACGCCGAGGGCAGCCCCCGCTTTGCGGAAGCTGCCATGCTCGGCCGCGGCAATGAAATACCGAAGATGGCGAAACTCGATCTGGCCGCGCGGCTTCGCCATCCTGCGCCACCTCCGTCACTTGATGGAGCCAGTCAGGAACGGAGCGGCTATCCGTATTTGATCAGATAGCGCGGGACTTCGTGATGCGTCGGGAAACCTGGGTCTGAAAGGATGTTGCCGCATCGCTGCCTCACCTAGCTTTCAGGCTTTTTTGAAAAGTCTGAACGCTCCAGCGCCAGACTTGCGGCAACGCCAAACACGATTCCCCAAAATGGAGCACCAATGCCAAAGATCGGCAGGCCGCCAAGCGTCACCAGAAATGCGACCAGGGCGCCCAACGAGAACTGCTTCTGGAATGCGGTCTGAAACGCTCCCTGCAAGATGCGCAGGAGAGCCAATCCCGCCAATGTCGCGACAAACGCCGGGGGCGTCGCCAACAGAGCTTGCGTGACCAGCGGTGAGAACACGCCGAACAGGATCGCAAGGACACCGAGGGAGATACCGGCAATCCAATGCCGGTGCTTCGCCTCGCTGGATGCGAGGATGGCGCTTGACGGGCCTGTCAGGCAGGTCGACACGCACCCGAAGCAGGCCGCCACCGCCGAAAAGATACCGCAGGCATTGGTGATCGCGTTGACCGGAGGCTGGTGGCCGGCGCTTCTAAGAAGGGCGACGCCTTGCGGCGTATAGACCGCAACGACCGTGATGGTGAGCGGAATGACCAGCTCGAACGCCGCCGGCCACGAGAATACGGGTGTGTAGAGCTGTGGCTGTGCGATCGCTGTGGCGAACGTCATGCCCGCCATGTCCGGTGTTCTTCCCGAGACTATCAGTACGCATAGGCCGGCGATAAGAACGCCGATCATCGGCGGAAACCTCTTCTGGATAGACGGGAAGATCGACAGCGCGAAAAACGTTACCGTCATCGCGACAACAAGTCCGGAATCGGATGCGAACGAGCGAATCCAGTCCAACCCGAAACTCAGGAAGACGCCAGCAACCATGCCCATGACGATGGGCATAGGGATGCGGTCCATGACGATCTTGACCCATCCTGTCAGCCCAAAGGCCAGGATCAGCGCGGCCGTGAGGAAATATGCGCCAATGACTTCCGCAAACGAGAGATGTTGCAGCGCGCTGGCGACCAGCACGGTGCCGGGAATCGTCCAAAAGAAGGCAAGCGGCTGACGGTAGATCACCGACATTGCTATCGTTAGCACGCCATTGATCGCGAAGGCGGCGAATATCCACGATGCGATGTCAAGCGAGCTTAAACCACCCTTAGCTCCCGCGCTCAGGATGATTGCAACGGGAGCGGACGCGGCGAAAAGGAATGCTACGAATGCGTTCGTCAGCTCGGCGATCGGGAGGCCGGCGGAAGATGGAAGGCTTGAGGCAACGTCTCGGTCAGCCATGGTCCGACGCAACCTCCCCGAGCAATGTCCGCGTTGCGGATTCCACATCGCGATGGCGCATCAGGCCCTCGCCAACCAGAAAAGTCGTGACCCCGTGGGCGACGAGGCGTTCGCGGTCCTCGCTGGTGTGGATTGCGCTCTCCGCGACCACGCGACGATCGGCGGGCACATGCGGCGCAAGCTCCAATGTGACATCCAGAGACTGCTCGAACGTCCGCAGATTGCGGTTGTTGATACCGATAAGGCCCGTCTTGAGTTTCAGGGCGCGCTCAAGCTCGGGCGCATCATGCGCCTCGACGAGTACGTCCATGCCATGTTGGCGCGCGGCGGCCTCCAGCTCGGCGGCAAGACCATCGGACACCGCCGCCATGATGATCAAGATTGCGTCGGCGCCCCACGACCTCGCCTCGAGCACCTGATAGGGATCGACGATGAAGTCCTTTCTCATTGCGGGGAGCGTGCAGGCGGCCCGCGCCGCAACGAGATGTTCGGGCGCGCCCTGGAAGGATGGAGCGTCGGTCAGCACCGAGAGGCAGGCGGCGCCCCCACGCTGATAGGATCTGGCCAGCGTATCCGGTTGAAAATCGTCTCGGATGACACCCCTTGAAGGACTCGCTCGCTTGATTTCCGCGACAAGACCGATGCGGCCTTCCGCCGACCGGGCGGCAAGCGCGGATGCAAAGCCGCGGGGCGGCGTTGCATCGGCTGCCGCCGCGAGGACCGCAGCCTCGGACATGCGACTGCGCGCCGTGGCGATCTCGTCGCGCTTGTAGGCTATGATCCGCTCAAGAATGCCGGACATCGGAAGCGCCTCCCACCAATACGAGTTGGGCGAGCGCTTCGGCGGTGAGCCCCTTGGTTTCGGTCGAAAGGACGGTTCGACCGCCCCGCAGAATCGTCACCCGGTCGGCGACCGAGACGACATCCTTCATGTTGTGGCTGATCAGGATCACGGTCGCGCCGTTGGCCTTTAGCTGGCGGATCAGCTTCAGGACCTGCTCGGTTTCCCGCACGCCCAGCGCCGCCGTGGGCTCATCCATGATGATGATGTCGGCGCTCCACCTCAGCGCCCTGCAAATGGCGACGGCCTGGCGCTGTCCGCCGGAGAGGCTTTCCACCGGGATCGTCATGTCCGTGACGCTGGAGCTTAGCCGCTTCAGGTGGCCCCGCGATTCCTCGATCATCGCCTTCCGATCGAGAATGCGGATGCCGAGGAAACGGCGCTCCAATTCGGAGCCCATGAAAATGTTCTGGTAGATGGTCATACGAGGCGCAAGCCCAAGATCCTGATGGATCGTCGCGATGCCCGCTTCCAGCGCGTCGTGCGGATTGCCGAAATGAACGCTCCGCCCACGCACACGGATCTCCCCGCCATCGAGCGTCTCGACCCCGGCGATAAGCTTGATCAGTGTCGATTTACCCGCGCCGTTGTCGCCGCAGATCGAGTGAACCTCACCTTCGATGACTTCAAGATCGCCCTGACGAAGCGCGTCGACGGCGCCGTAGGATTTTTGAGCGCCGACTACTGAGAGAATTGGCTGCATATGATAACTCCTCTTGGAGCCGGCGGAGGCAAAGTCCTCCGCCAGCCCCAGCCCACCGCTACTTGATGAACTGATCGACGTTGGAGCCATCCACGAGAACCGCGTTCATGTAGAGATACGGTCCCTGGGTAATGGCAGCCTTGTCCTCCTTCTTGACAGCGATACGATCCATAGCGTCCACGGCGGCGCGCCCCATTTCCTCGAACGGGATGGCAACCGTCGCAGTCATCATCGAGTCGGGGGATTTGATGCGGCGGAAGGTCTCTTTCCCGCCATCGACGGAAACCAGGACTACATCGCCTTTCGACATTCCCTGCTCTTTCAACAGGTCGTCGATAATGTAGGCTTGGCCGTCGAACGACGCCCAAATGCCCTTGTAGTTGCCCGCATTCTGGAGCAGCAGCGCGCTCATGCCGCTCCGTACGTCGTCCTGCCAGCTCTGTGTCCGGGCCATGGAATGGCTGCCGGCGACTTTGATGGCGTTGTTCTCCGACAGCACGACATCGAGGATCTTGCCGCGGATGCGCGTTCCGACGTTGCTCTCGAATCTTTGCGTAAGGATTGAGCCTTCATAGTTGAGTTTGCCGAGCAAATAGAGAGCTGCTTCGGCACCTACAGCATACTCATTCACCTGGATGTCGAACAAAGTATGTGGGCTCGTCCCGCTCATCACCGTGATAACGGGGATGCCGGCCTTCTTGGCCGCGGCGAGTTGCGCGTCAAACTCGACCGGCTTGGACATCGCCAGAACGATCCCGTCCACGCCGCGCTGGATGAGATTCTCGATCTGCTCCGCATGTGTCGGCAGCGCGCCGTTGGAGTTCAGGACGACGACATCCCATCCCTTTTCCTTGGCGGCCGCTTCCGCCGCGTTGGCGACGCGCGCGTGCGTCTCGGACGACATTTGGAATGCCACGACTCCGAGTTCGAACGCACTGGACAGATTTGTCTGCAATAAAAGCGCCATCGCAGCGATGGCGAGAGTTCTGAAGCGCATGGTTTCCTCCCTTTTCTTCAGATGTTGTGCGATCACACGGTGAAGGCAGCTTTCTTCAGGACGCTCGCCGATACGCTGACCGAACCGATTACGATCAGGCCAAGCACAATGTCCTGGAGGTAGTAGGGGGCGCCGAGCAGCACGAGGCCGTTGTCCAGCGTGGAGATCAACAGCGCGCCGACGAAACTGCCCATGACGTTCGGCCGTCCCGGATCGAACATGGTCATGCCCAGAAGCACGGCTGCGATTCCATTAAGCAGGAAATCCCCGGCCATCTGAGGCGCGGCTGAACTGAGGTTAGCGACGAGAAGCACGCCGGCTACGCCCGCTGTCAGACCCGAAAGCGTCAACCCGATGAGCTTCATTCGGGAGGTTTTGACGCCCGCCCGATGGGCCGCATCGCGCGCCTCGCCGGTCGCCAGCATGTGAACCCCGAGGCGGGTCTTCTGTGCCACGAACCATGCCAGCGCTACCGTGCCTGCCATGAAAAACACGAGGACGGGAACGCCGAAAATCCAACCGCGCGCCAACGACAGAAACGTTTGGTCCCACCGGCCGACAAAGGCCACGCCGCCGGTTATCATGAACGCGAAGCCGCCAGCTATTGATGATGTTCCGAGCGTCGCGATGAGGGACGGCACCTTGAACGTCGTCACCAGCAGGCCGTTGATCATCCCGGCCGCGATCGCGATCAAAATCCCGGCGCTGGCGGCCAATCCCCAATGCTGCCCGCCGCTGATCAGCGCCCCGGCAACAACGGCGGCCAGGCTTGCGACATTGGCGAAGGAGAGATCGAGTTCCGAAGTGATCAGGGCGAACGTGAAGCCGACCGCCATGATGGTCAGAAAGCTCGCATGCTTCAGCACGTTGAGGATGTTCGCGCCGGACGCGAAATTTCTCGCGAAGATCAGCAGGAAAATGAGGACCGCCAGACCTGCGAGCGCGGTTCCGTAGCGGGCCACGAAGGTCTTCATTTCGCGCCTCCGACCATATTTCCGATCGGCGACAACAGCTCCAGCCCACCCGTCACCGGGACGACGGCGCCGGTGATGAAGGATGCCCCGTTTGACATCAGGAATGCGATTGTCTCGGCCACCTCTTCAGGGCGACCGAGACGGCGCAATGGCGTTTGCATCGAGGCGGCACGATCGAGATGATCGAAGCCATCGCCCTGGAAGGCATTGCGGACCATGGACGTGGCGATGATGCCGGGCGCGACGGCATTGGCACGGATGCCCGATGGTCCAAGCGCCTGCGCAATGTTGAAGATGAGCGTGTTGATCCCACCTTTGGCTGCGCCGTAAGCGGGGTTTGCGCCGCCACTTAGCCACGCGATTGACGAGATCATGACGATCGCGCCGCCCCGACCGCTCGCGGTCATGGGTCCGCTGACGGCGCGCGCCATTCGAAAGGCGCTTCCGAGATTGACGTCGACAAAGTGATCCCATTCGTCGACGTCAAGATCTTGCAGCGAAGCGACCTTCGACTGTCCGGCGCAATGCACCAGCCCGTCCAAACGTCCAAATCGCTCTATGCAGCGGACGACAATATTCTCGGCCGCGCCTGGATCGCTGAGATCAGCGGCCATGTAGGCGACTGCATCATCTCCCGTACGGAACACGTCCTGCTCGGGTTTGCTTGCAAGGCCGGTGGCGAACACGCTCCAACCGTCGCGGAGCAGGCACCGCACGACTTCAGACCCGATGCCCCCATCGGCACCTGTGATGATGCAGACGCGCATCGTCAGGCCGCCAAGGCTTGGATTAGCGCATCTGCGCGTCGCGGATCGACAGGATTGAGCGTCTTGCCGTCCACCTTGATCGACGTTCCGATGATGAAGGCGTCGGAAACTGATGCAAGGTTGGCGATATTATCCTTGGATACGCCGGTCCCCACGACGACGGGTGTGTCCGGCACCGCATCAGCGACGGAGCCCACCATGTCGAGGTCCGCTTCCACGCCGGCCGCAGGTCCAGACACACAAACCGCGTCAGCCAATCCCAGGAAGACCGCGCCCTTTGCAGCCGTCGCCACCGAGCGATGGTCGAGGTTGATCGAAAACCCTGCCGTGACGTTCGAGATGATCGCGATGTTTTCTGCGCCGATGTCGGCACGCATCCGCAGGACACCCGCGGCATCCGGCACATACTGGCCGAGATCGCCGACGTAGCAGCCTGTGAGGAAGCAGCGCACGAACTCGCCGCCGGTTGCGTGCGCCACCGCGATCGACGAAAACGGATCAATGAGCATGTTCACGCCGTGCGGAACGTCGACCTCTGCCTTGCACTCGGCGATGATGTCCGCCATCGCCGCCGTGGTCTCAGGCCGCATCCGCTGCGCGTAGGGCATGTCGGATTCGTTGCAATACATGATGGTATGGAAACCGGCGTCGCGAAGGATGCGCGCTTCGAGAAGGGCTTGCTTTGTGACCTTTTTCACGCCTCCGGCGCGGTCATAGAGCGGCGAGCCCGGCAGCGGCAGCGTATGCACCATGCCGATCAGCAGTTTTTCCTGACCGTAGCGATCCTTGAACAGCGTCTTCATTGAGGTCTCTTCTCCTGAGTGTGGTTGACGTGTGTTGGACTCCGCAGCGCCATTCTGGTGAGCTGGCGGGAGATGGGAGCGAGCGCGTCGTGCGCGATGCCGTAGAGGCGAAAGAGCTCGTCGTAGTAATCCCGTCGGTCGGGCGATGGATCGTAGCGAACGAAGCGCTGTCTGCCCTCGGAGTGAATGGAGGGCCCGTCCGAGCCGATGCGCGCCGCCAGCGCCGTGGCGAGACATCCCGCCAGTCCTGTCTCCGGCTCCGTGGCGGCCAGCACGGTTCGGCCGAGAACATCAGCACGAATCTGATTCCAGGCCGGACTTCGCGCGCCGCCTCCGCCGATCCTCAGCTCGGTGGAGATATGACCCACCGCCGCTTCCGCTCGCTCCAAGACGGTGCGGTTCACATAGGCGACACCCTCCATAACTGCTCGCCGGATATCGCTCGCATGCGTGTCGGCATCCAAGCCGAGGAGTGCGCCCCGCAGCTCTGCATCCCAATAGGGAGTCCGTTCGCCGAGCAGGTAGGGCAGAAAGATCAGCGGCCGAGGCGAGTGCTCACCGCCCACATCCTGACCGTCCTCGCGCGAGAGGATCGTGTTCGCCCAATCAACCGTGTTCGACCCATTTTGGCCGGGGCCTCCGATTTGCCAGAGATCCGCGCCCCATCGCACCGTCGCCAGCCCTGCCGTATGGGCCTCGCGGCCGGACACCATGCCCATGACTTCAGAGGAGCCAGAGACACAATAAGCTCGGCCGGGCGTCAGCCCTTCCATTCCCGCAACCGCCGACCAGGTATCGTTGGAACCGAGAACAACGCTGGCGTCGCTTAGTATCGGCAGCTCTCGCGCCGCTTTGGCGCTGACACGGCCGACGAAAGCGTGAGGGCGATCAAGTCTTGGGAGGACTTCACGATCTATTCCACAGAGTGACGCAAGCGAGTTCGCTCCGCCCTCGAACGCTTTCGCCAACCAGTAGTGCGATACCTCGTCGGACATGGCAGCGCCTGTCAGCTTGAGGTTGAGAAAGTCCTTTGGCTCGACCAAGTAGCGGGTGCGGTGCCAGTTCTCCGGTTCGTAGTCCCGCAGCCAGAGCAAACGAGCGAGCGGGTGAAAGCCGTTGAACTGCTCCAAGTCTAGATGATCGGCGGAAGCTTTTGCGCGCATGGTCTCGCCGGCTTCCGTGGCGCGACGGTCGCGAAACCCGATCGCGGCGCGCACCGGATACAGGTTAGCGTCCAGAAAAACCTGCGTGCGCGTGAAACCACATATGGAGATCTCGCGGATCTTCCGGGCATTGCCCGCCGCTGCTCCAATCCGCTCAACCGCATCCTTCAGCGCCTCCCACCATTGCGATGGATGCGCCTCGGACCAGCCGGGTCGAGTTTCGTCAAAACTGAGATCGACGCGAGCGTGCGCTACGGTCTTGGCATCTTCGTCAAAAAGGCAGGCTTTGAGTGCTGAACCGCCAAGGTCAACTGCCAGAACGCTCACCGCTCGAACTCCTCGTTCGCGCCGGAGTAGGAGAAGTAGTAGCAATCCCCTCGAACGAAGTTGGTGGACAGCTCCATGACCGAACCGTCCTGAGCAGAGCCAATCCGCTGGATACGAAAGACGGCCGCCCCCGGCGCGATGGAAAGATACTTCGCAATACCCGGCGGCGCCTCGACGGCTTCCAGGGTTTTGCTGATCTTCGGAATTGTTAGTGAGAAACGCGATTTCAGCAGGTCGTAGAGTGAGACGTTCTCGAACTGCGAGGCGCTCAGCTCCTCCGGTTTGGGCAGGCGCAGCACAGCGCGCTGGTGAATGGTCGGGCGTCCTTCGAGAAAGAGCAGACGGCAAAGGTCGCCGACCAGTTGACCGGGCTTGCAACTGAAATGCACCGCCTCCGCCGTAGATGCACGCCGGGCGGTGTAGCCAAGCACGCGCGTTTGGGGACGAACGCCCCGATCCCTCTCCTCGCTTCGGAAATGAACACGCGACGAAATCGGCTTGTTGATCTTGTCTGCGAGGAACTGCGATCCAACGCCTCTCCGCGTCGCCACCATGCCGGTGGCCTGGAGTTCCGCCAGTGCTTTGCGAACCGTTGTGCGGCTGACCCCAAAGGCACGCTGCAAGCTGGCTTCCGACGGCAGCGCGATGTCGGTGGAACGATTTCCACCGGAGAACTCGCTTAGTAGCTGCTCGGCTATAGTTCGATAAAGTGGGGCCAAGGCGTATCTCCATGAGCAAATGGTCGGATGCCCAAAAGAGACAAGTAAATCTCGAACAGCGCCGGGTGCCTCTGAATTAGTGCAGTTTATTCAGCTACATGCGATTTTCGTCTGCCGCTTACTTGTATCTCTTTTGCCGGCCGGTGGCGGTGAAAGCCTTGCAAGCCTACCGGCTTGTAAGCGCGAGCTGGACTGCGAGGCCCGCGAACGCCGCAGCGAAGCCGCGCCGCATCCAGACCTGCACGGAGGCGTTGGAAATCACATGCCGCCGGACAGCGGCAGCAAATGCCCCGTAGGCAGCGAAGATCACGAAAGTCAGCGCCATGAACACAAAGCTTAGCTCCAGCATCCGGCTCAACGGAGCTGAATCATCCGGGCTCACAAATTGCGGCAAGAAGGCGAAGAAGAAGATCGAGAGCTTGGGGTTCAGCAGGTTGATGAGGATCGCCGAAACGATCACCTGCCGGACGCTCTTGCCGCTCGTCTCGTCGTTCAAACTCAGCATTCCGCGATCACGGAACATCGCCCAGGCCATGTAGAGCAAATAGGCGACACCGAGATATTTGAGAATCTGGAAGGCCAGCGCGCTCGTGTGCAGCAGCGCGGCGAGCCCGCTGATCGCCGCCAGCATATGCGGCACGATGCCGAGCGTGCAGCCGAAGGCCGCGACGAGGCTGGCACGCGCTCCGCCCGAAAGTCCGGCTGCCACGGTGTAGATTGCGCCGGTGCCGGGCGACGCTATGATGACCAGAGAAGTCAGAAGAAATTCCAGCGTCATGGCGATTCCATTCCTTTGACGGCAGCGGCAGGCCAGATCGCGGCCAGCGCCCCGGCGAGCGACGACATGAGCGCGGCGGTATCGTTGCTGGCCGTCTCGTGCAGGGCTTCAGTGACGATCAAGGCTTGCGCGGTTTCCGCGCGAACGGCCGACCACCCGCTTTGACGGTTGGTCCAGCGGCGCGCATGCGCGCGGCCGCTATCGTCAGCGAAGACGACTTCGCCGGGTTCGGGATGCTCCATCTCGCCGGAGAAGGTTTCGTAGGCTTCATCGCCATGGGCAAGCCGAACGGTCATCGCGCCCATGACCTTGCTCGTATCGAACACCGCGACGGGAATAGCGAAGGCGAGCGAAGCGGCGTTGCACAGGTCGATCAGCGGATGAAGCGCGGGTAGCGTTCCCTCCTTTCGATAGCGTCTCAGCAGAGCCTCCGACGCGCAACGGTATTGCGTCGGCTTGAAGCCCATCGCGGAGAAGGCGCGCCGCCAAGCCTGTATCTCGGGGAACTCCCCCTCGCTGGCGGCGGCAAGCCGCTGGTCGGCAATTGCGTTTAGCCGGGCGATCTCGGCTGACGGATCGGCCGTCGCGTCGACGCCATTGACAAGGAGAGCGCGGGAGCGAAGTTGCGGAAAGCGGGATCGGATCTCGGGGGCGTAGCGAAACTGCATAGGCATACTCTTGGCTCGGTTGTTTTCGAACCATATGCCGGGCGTTGCCACGCCCCGTCTTGAAGGAAATTGCGGGTCAGTTCATCCCGGCGGCATAGACGCCGGGCGACATGCCGTAGGTGCGGACGAAAAGCCGCGTCATGTGGCTCTGGTCTGCGAAGCCGGATGCCTGCGCCGCATCGGCGAGGCTCGTGCCACCCGCAATCATCTTTCGCGCCCTCTGGAGCCTGCGCTGGACAAGATAGGCGTGCGGCGTGAAGCCCGTCACCTTCGAGAAGCCCCGCAGAAGCTGGAATTGGCTGACACCGCCAATCGCGGCCAGCTCGTCAAGCGACAGCGGCGCGGCGGGATCATCGTCGATGCGCGCGCGAGCCTGTTCGATCGCCTTGGGGGCTCCGATCCGCTCGCAGCTCGGCCGCTCGATGAGCCTCGCCAGCAGTAGGAGCAGATTTTCCCGGCCCTCGATCTCACTTTGGCCGCCGTGAGGATCGGTCATCGTGCGAAAGAGCGATAGGAAATACTTGGCGGTAGGCCCATCGCGCATCGCCGGATGCGCAAGCTCGGCGCTATCGGTGCTGCTGTCCGTCAGGGCGAGGATCGGGCCAGCCAGTGCAGCGGGGTCGAAATAAAGCATCCGCCAAGACCGGCCGTTCTGGCCCAACGGCGAGCCGTCATGCACCTCGCCGGGGTTGACGGTAATCACATCACCGGCTTCCGCCTCCACGATGCCGCGCCCACTCATGGACTTCTGCGCGCCGCGCAGAATGACACCGATGCCGAATTGGTCGTGCGTGTGGCGGCCAAACGCATGCGAGGTGTCGGCCGACACCGCGTCCACGCCTTTCATTCCGCAACGGGTTATATTGAACCGACCTCTTGTCATCATGCCAATACTACAACGCTGCGGTGATGCGCACCACATGGAACCTGTACAGGGCTGCAACCGGCCGGAGAGCATAGGGTCCGGGATGCGCGCCGCACCTGGATCGACGCTTAGATAGCGAGCCCTCGTTGCTGCAACGTCGCCACCTACGGATCGGCGCCAATGTCTGCCCGCGTCGTCACCATTCCGGTGGACCGAATTGCGCCAGTACTTTGCGGGTGTAGGTGCGGCCGGCCTCATCGAGAGGGCCTTGCCGCCTTCAAGCGGTCAGGGAAGTATTTTGGTGCGGACGACGGGACTCGAACCCGTACTCTCACAGAGAAGCAGATTTTCGTACCACTTCGACTTTCGCCGCCGCCTTTCGACGTTCGTGGTCTGGACTGTCCCTTCGCCGTGGCCCGAAGGCTTCAGGCGCCGCCCGTCCAGTCTCTACACCTTCCCCGATGAGGGGCTTGGCTCGGGATTGGCTTAGGGCAGATGCCCTTTAGCGTTCCCCGACTTTGAGCGGTTCTACTCCGCGGATTTCCCCGCGGGCACTCCAATTCTAAAGTCTGCTGCGTCTACCGATTTCGCCACGTCCGCCCTTGGCCGCCGATTCTCGCCCTTGGTCTCTGCTCCTATGCAGCCCCTAGAGCCAAATCAGCCTATTTCCGCCTTCCTAACCTCGCGCTCATAGCGCCTCCTCGTAGCGGGTGCCGCAAGTTTCGAGCTTGTCCATCAGCGAATGTTTGGCCTTATGCTGCACCTAACATTCAAGAAGAGCCCGCCGATGTGTACGCTATAGCCCGAAAATACCGCACGGAATTTCGAAGGGACTTCCAGTATTAGCATCTATCGTTCTCAATCGCCTCAGCGACGAAGGAGATTGAGCATGGCGAAGACAGAACCTCCGCAGATTCGAAGAACGATTCGACGTCACCAACTGCGAGAGATGGTGCCGATGGCTGACAGCACGATTTATGAGATGGAACAGCGTGGCGAGTTTCCCCGCCGGTTTGCGCTCTCGCCACGGTGTATCGTTTGGGACCTGGCCGAGGTCGAGGCTTGGCTCACGGCACGGCGGACTGCCCCCGTCCGTCGAGCACAGCACCCTGACGTCACCAAGCGGAAAACCCGCCCGGTCAAAGGGCGGGATCAAGCTCCATCAAGGGCATAGTTTGCGGCAAAAGCGTGGGGGCATATTTCCGGCCGTCGATCCAGGCATCCACGGTATCCGCCCACTGCTGCATCATGTGCCGGCGCTGCACCTCATACTCGGCCTTGTTATAGACGCCGCGCGACGAACGTCCGTCCTCGTGCGCCAGGCACTTTTCGATCCAGTCGCTGTTAAAGCCCAACTCGTTTAACAGCGTCGAGCCCGTTCGCCGCAGATCATGGACCGTGAAAGGCTCCAACGGCAGCCCTTCCTTCTTCGCCTGTTCGACGACGGCGTAGGTGATTCGATTGAAGGTCGCGCGAGACATGGGCGCGTCCGCGTCGTACCGGGAGGGCAACAGGTATCGGGAGTTGCCGGAGCAGGTCTTGAGCGCGATCATGATGTCGAGGGTCTGCCGGCACAGGTAGACGTTGTGCGGCTTCGACCGCTTCATACGCTCCTTCGGGATCGTCCAGACAGCGTTGTCGAAATCGATCTCGTCCCAGACTGCATCCTGCAACTCGCTCTTCCGGACCATGGTGAGGAGGTAGAGCTTCATACCGAGGCGGATCGTCGGCAACGTCGCAACATGCTCGAGCTGCTTGAACATGATGCGGATCTCCGCGGGCGAGAGCGCGCGGTCCTTCGGCGTAAAGGTAGCGATCGAGGCGGGACCGACGTCATCGGCCGGATTGGCGACCTTCTCGCCGTGCAGAATGGCAAAGCCGTAGATTTGCTTCAGGATATCCCGCACATGGATCGCCGTCGCGGGCGCACCCCGTTCGACGATCTTGCCGCAGTGAGCGCGCAGGTCATTGGGTGTGATCTCTGTCAGGAGACGGTTCCGCCAGACGGGCATGAGTTCGCGCTCGAAGATGGAGCGGCGCATCGCGCGGGTGCTGTCGGCCATGGACGCATTGATCAGCCATTTCTCGCCGAATTGGCCAAAGCTCTTTGCCTCCTTGATCCGGCGCTTCTCCCGCTGCTTCTCGATGGCGGGAGACCGCCCTTCCGCGATCGCGCGCCGTGCGTCGATACATAGCTCGCGAGCCCTGGCGAGCGATATTCCGTCACGGGCATATCTGCCGAGATAAACAGTCTCCCGCCTGCCGTTCAGCCGATAGTCGAGCCTGAACGAGATGGCACCCGACGGCGCGACGCGCACATACATGCCGTCACGATCGGAAACCTTGTACATTTTGGCTTTTGGTTTCAGACACTTGAGTGCTGCATCGGTCAACATTTCGGGCCTCCTTGCGGAAAAGTACCGTCACGCGGTTTTTGGAGGCCGATGGCGTCGAAAATGCTTGTATTTCAGTGCATTAGTTCGAAAAAAGTACCGTCATTGGCCTCGTTTGACCTGACGGTACTTTCGTTTTTCCGGTTGATCAATGGGGGCTAGGCCCGTCAGCGAGGCCGCCGAACGCCATCTATGCCCACCGATAGATGTCGATAGGCACAGGATGATTTTATTTTTGTTTTCAGTGTGTTAGTTCGTATCTCAGCGTAAAATCGGCGGCGTTCGGATGGGCCTGAATCATTCCCACTCGATCGTCCCCGGCGGCTTCGACGTGATGTCGTAGGTCACCCGGTTGATCCCCCGCACCTCGTTGATGATGCGGTTCGCCACCCGCCCCAGGAACGCGTGCTCGAACGGGTAGTAGTCCGCCGTCATCCCGTCGGTCGACGTCACCGCCCTGAGTGCGCACGCCTGGTCGTACGTCCGCCCGTCTCCCATCACGCCCACTGTGCGCACTGGCAGCAGCACCGCGAAGGCCTGCCAGATCTCGTCGTACAGCCCGGCCTTGCGGATCTCGTCGAGATAGACCGCATCGACCTGCCGCAGCAGGTCGAGCTTGTCCTTCGTGATGTTGCCCGGAATGCGGATCGCCAGCCCCGGCCCGGGGAACGGATGGCGGTTGACCAGCTCGGCCGGCAGGCCGAGCTCGCGGCCGAGCGCCCTCACCTCGTCCTTGAACAGCTCGCGCAGGGGCTCGACCAGCTTCATGTTCATGCGGGCCGGCAGGCCGCCGACATTGTGATGGCTCTTGATGGTCACCGACGGGCCGCCGGTGAACGACACCGATTCGATCACGTCGGGGTAGAGCGTGCCCTGGGCCAGGAACTGCGCGCCGCCGACCTTCTTCGCCTCGGCCTCGAACACGTCGATGAACAGCGCGCCGATCGTCTTGCGCTTGTGCTCGGGGTCGGTGACGCCGTCGAGTGCTTTCAGGAACTGCTCGGAGGCGTCGGCATGGATCAGCGGGATGTTGTAGTGGTCGCGGAACAGGCGGACCACCTCGGCGCCCTCGTCGAGCCGGAGGAGGCCGTGGTCGACGAACACGCATTGCAGCTGGTCGCCGATCGCCTCGTGCAGCAGCACGGCCACGACCGAGGAGTCGACGCCGCCCGACAGGCCGCAGATCACCCGGCCTTTGCCGACCTGCTCGCGGACCTGGGCGATGGCGCGGTCCTTGAAGGCGGCCATCGTCCAGTCGCCCTTGAAGCCCGCGATGTTGAGGGCGAAGTTGCGCAGGAGCTTGGCGCCGTCGGGGGTGTGCATCACCTCGGGATGGAACTGCACGCCGTAGAACCTGCGCTGCTCGTCGGCGATGGCGGCGAACGGTGCGTTCTCGCTGGTGGCGATGATGCCGAAGCCGGGCGGCAGGCGGGTGACCCGGTCGCCATGGCTCATCCACACCTGCTTCCTGTCGCCGGGCTGCCAGACGCCGTCGAACAGGGCTGACTTCGCCTTGACCTCGAGCTCGGCGCGGCCGAACTCGCGGTGATGGCCCGATTCGACCGTGCCGCCCAGCTCCTTGGCCATGGTCTGCTCGCCGTAGCAGATGCCCAGCACCGGCACCTTGGCGGCGAAGATGGCGGGGTCTGCAGCCGGCGCCTCGCCCTCGATCACCGAAGCGGGGCCGCCCGACAGCACGATGGCCTTGGGGTCGAGCTGCTTCAGGCGGTCGGCATCGACCTGCTGGAAGGGATGGATCTCGCAGTAGACGCCGGCCTCGCGCAGGCGGCGGGCGATGAGCTGGGTGACCTGGGAACCGAAATCGACGATCAGCAAACGGTCGGACATGCGGCGATATACGGAACGCCGGCCCGGGCTTCAACTCAGCCGTGGTGTGGACACATCCTGGAACTGCCGTCCCGCGTTGGTCAATCCGCCTCGCCAGGGCGCAGAGAAACACCCAATCTGGCGCCGAAAAAGGTCCGTCGCTCCTCGGCACGGCGGGCCATCGCCAGGTACATGGCGGCGAGATCGAGCATGGTGGCCTTGGCGCCCGGGTCGAGCATCAGGACCGCGACAGCATGCACCTCCTTCGCCCGTCGCTGCCAGTAGGACGAGCCGGAGTCCGTGCGATGGCCAGCGGGAGTGGGGTGAGCCTCACGCATACGCTACCTCATTCCAGTCCCCTCCCAACGCCCGAGGCGGCGAAAGGTGACAGGATCAACAAGCCCAAAGCCCGGGTCCAGGCTGGCGCGAACGGCCCGTCATTGCGGCCCGCCGGGCGGTCCCCATGTCGGCGTCGCCAGGCTGTGGCAGTCGGGCGGAATCCGGCGCTTGCGTGCCGCCGGTGCCCGACGGCCTGCACGGCGATAGGGAACGCGTTCCCGCCTATCCCAACACCGGTGCATGATGTATCAGGTCTCCGTCGTGTTGCGGTGGCCCCGGAGCCGCCCCGGCCCTCGGGCACCGATCGGACAGGGAGAGGATGCAGATGTTCTCACATGTGTTTGTCGGCGCGGACGACGTTCCCGCCTCGAAGAAGTTCTACGACGCCGTTCTCGGCGCCATCGGCGTGCCGGAAGGCAAGACCGATCCCAGGGGCCGGGTCTTCTATCGAACCTCGACAGGCATGTTCGGGCTCACCAAGCCGATCGACGGCCAGGCGGCCACGCATGCCAACGGCGGCACGATCGGCTTTGCCTGCGACAGCGCGGAAAAGGTGAAGGCCTTCCACGATGCCGGCGTCGCCAACGGCGGCAAGAGCATCGAGGATCCTCCGGGCTGGCGCGAGGGCGCGGCGGGCAAGCTCTACCTGGCCTACCTGCGCGATCCGTACGGCAACAAAATCTGCGGCATGTTCCGCGGCTGACGCGCTCGTCGAGCAGCATAAACATCGGGGCGTAAGCCGCCCCGATGTTTATGGGAGTTGGCCAGCCGCTGACCTGATCCGCCTTGCTTGGTGAGCGATTTAGACCTGGCACAGGGCGGATCGATCAGCGTGCAGGTGCTGAACGAGATCGCCAACGTCGCCCGCCGCAAGATGCGGCTGGGCTGGAGCGAGACGCAGGAGTTCCTGTCGCTGGTGCGCGGCCTGCTGATCGTTCACCCCGTCACGGTCGAGACGCACGAGGACGGGCTGGTCCTGGCGGAGCGCTACGATCTCTCGACCTACGATGCCATGATTGCTGCAGCGGCGATGCGAGCCGAATGCGAGACACTCTGGTCAGAGGACATGCAGCACGGCATGCTGCTCGACGGCCGGTTGAGGGTCGTCGATCCGTTTCGGTCGGGATGATCTCGGCGCCGCAAGACGCTGCGGCTACGCAAGGTGCAAGCGCCGACGCCTCGGCAGCGCCGCCGGCGAGGCGGATGGAACGTCAGTCCTCCGCTGCGAGCTTGCGGCGAATCAGCGGGGCATCGAGGTTGCGCCATGCATAGGCAACCTCCTCGACGTCCTTGCCGGCCATCGTGTCGATGCGCTCGCCGCAGCGCGCCCCGCCCATGCCCTCGTAGAAGAAGCGCGTCGGGTTGTCGGCCAGCATCCACAGCACGGCAGTGTCGTTGCCGTCGGCGCGCAGCTGGCGGAACAGGGCGTCGAGCAGGCGGCGACCGAGGCCCAGGTTCTGGAAGTCGGGCTCGACATAAAGCGTGTAGACCTCGCCGACTCGTGTCTCGGTGCCGTCGAGGCCTTCCGGCGGATCGCGCACCGGGCCGCAGCTGCCGAAGCCCACCACGCCCATCTCCTGGTCGTCGGCGACGAACACGCCGCGCGCCTGGCCGGGATCGCCGAGCAGGCGCAACCACCAGGCCGACTGGCGCACGTCGGACATCGCCGCGAGCAGCGAGTCGGGCAGCAGCCCGGCATAGGCCGCCTGCCAGGTCTCCACATGGACGCGGCCGATCGCGGCGGCGTCCTTCTTCTGCGCACGGCGGATGCGGATCATGCCGCCTCCACCCGGGCAGGCGTTGGCTCCACCTCCGCGGGGTCGGCCACGCCGTCTTGACCGGCCTCGGTCCCCTCCCCGACCGACCCGGCCGGCGTCGCCGCCGCGGCGCGGCGGACCAGCATCGCCGCGAAGAAGCCGTCGGTGCCGTGGCGCAGCGGCGAGAGCCGCAGGTACGGGCCATCGGCGATCTCGGCCGGCGGCTCGCCGCCCATTGCATCGCGCCACACGTCGGCCACCGGCACGACGGCGAAGTCGGGATGGCGCGCCAGGAAGGCCTCGACCTGGCGCTCGTTCTCGGCCGGCAGGACGGAGCAGGTGGCGTAGACCAGCCCGCCGCCCACCTTCACCAGGCGCTGCGCGGCGTCGAGGATGGCGGCCTGCTTGGGCACCAGCTCGGCGAGATCCTCGGGCCGCAAGGTCCAGCGGCCGTCGGGATTGCGCCGCCACGTGCCGGTGCCCGTGCACGGCGCATCGACCAGCACGCGATCGAAGGCGCCGCCCTGGCGTTTCAGCCACTTGCGATTGTCGCCGTCGATCGCGCGGCGCTCGACATTGTGCGCGCCGGCGCGGCGCAGGCGCTGGGCCGAGCGGTCGAGCCGCGTCTCCAGCACGTCCATCGCCACGACGCGACCCTTGTTGTTCATGCCGGCGGCGATGGCCAGCGTCTTGCCGCCGGCGCCGGCGCAGTAGTCCATCACCTGCATGCCGGGCCGGCCGTCGACCAGCGCGGCGACGAGCTGCGAGCCCTCGTCCTGTATCTCGACCAGCCCGTCCTGGAACGCCTGGCCGGCAACGACGGAGAGGCGGCGCTCGAGGCGCAGGCCATCTTGGGCATAGCGCATCGGCTTGGTCTCGATGCCCTCGCGTTGCAATGCGGCGCGCGCCTCCGCCGGCGTCGCCTTGAGGCGGTTGACGCGCAGGTCGACCGGCGGCGGCACGTCGAGAGCGGCGATCTCGCGGCCCCACGCCTCGCCGTAGGCTTCCTTGAGATGGGGCGCTACCCATTCCTGCACGTTGAGCCGCACCCAGTCAGGCTGCTCGGGATGGGCGAGCGAATGGCCCTCCATCTGGCGCAGCGCGCGGAACTCGGCCTCGTCGAGCGGCGCCGGGCGATAGCGGCCGCCGTCGAACATCGCCGTGACGTCGGCGAGCGCGAGGCCGTCGACCAGCAGCAGCTCTGCCGAGACGATCGCACGGGCGATGTTCGGCGCGCGCGCCGAGTTGTCGGGATGTCCCGTGCGCTGGAGCCACCAGCGGAGCTGGCCCCAGCGGCGCAGGATCGCCCATACGCGCTCGGACACGGCGCGGCGGTCGCCGCCGCCGATGAAGCGGCGGGCGCGGAAGTAGGCATTGGCGACGCCGTCGGCCGGCCGCTCGGGCCGACTGACGATCTCGTCGAGAAGCTCTATGGTGGCCGCCACCCGCGCGCCGGGCGTCATGCTGATCCCCTTTCCCTCCCTGCCGCTACGATGATTGAGCCCGCCGCGCAACGCCCTACAGAGCAATCCTGTCATTTCAAGGGACGGGACGCAGGTTCCTTCCCAGCTTCGCTGCTGCGGAGTGGACACATCTCGCATTCCTCCGCCGTAGGACAGGCTGTCGAGCTTGCACTCATGTTGTCCTCCCTGCGCGAAGCGCGGGGAGGTGCCCCCGCAGGGGGCGGAGGGGTCGAGAGCAACACACGCTTTGCCAGAACGCTCATCATAGTGACGACACTGATCGGCGACTCATGCCGAGACCCTTGGCTCATGACCCCTCCGCCCAATGGCGCTGTAAACAGCGCCTACGCGGGGGCACCTCCCCGCGCTGCGCGCAGGGAGGACGGCATGATGCGTGAATTCGGCAGCGCAGGACGGGGGAGTGGTTCCAGATGCGTCCACTCCGTAGCAGCTTCGCTGGGGAGACAACCAGCACGCCCGCTTGGCGCGCACCACGATGCCGTGAAAATAGGGGCGGTAGCCCGCCCCAACTTTCATAGGAGAAGCACCGAAGCGTCGGCGCCCATGGGTGGCGCCTTCCCGGCCATCGGCGAGAGGGCTCGTTGATGCGCGAATGGGTGCGCCGCGCCGGGCTCGTGCTGCTGTCGATCGTGGTCGGCCTCGTCGTGCTCGAGCTCGGCCTGCGCGCCAGCACCTGGGGCTACCTGTTCGCGTGGTCGAACTTCGTGCTCGATGCGCGCACCGTGCTGGCCGAGCGCGACGCCGGCCGTTATGCACACGACGAGCGGCTGGGCTACGTGCCGCGGCCGGGCTACGCGGCGGCCGGCATAACCATCGATGCAGGCGGCCTGCGCCGCACCGGCGACGACGCCGCCGCGTCGGGCTCACCGATCCTCGCGGTGGGCGATTCCTTCACCTTCGGCGACGAGGTGGCCGATCCCGAGACCTGGCCGGCGCAGCTGCAGCGGATCACCGGGCGGCGCGTGCTGAACGGCGGGGTGAGCGGCTACGGCTTCGACCAGATCGTGCTGCGTGCCGAGCAGCTCGCCGCCCGCGACAAGCCCGCCGACATCGTCGTCGCCTTCATCGCCGACGACATCCGGCGCACCGAGATGCGCCGCCTGTGGAGCGCCGACAAGCCCTGGTTCGTCATGGTCGACGGCAAGCTCGAGCTCAGGGGCGTGCCGGTGCCCGCCCGCGCCGATCCCTGGGGCACCCTGACCTTCTGGCAGAAGACGCTGGGCTACTCCTACCTGTTCGACTTCGTCCTGCGCCGCCTCGACCTGCTGCACGACTGGTTCGGCGACCACATCCGCGTGCACGCGCCCGGCGTCGGCGAACTTTTGGCGTGCCAACTGACGGTCCGCCTGGCCGATCTCGAGAAGCGGAGTGGCGCCCGCGTGCTGCTGCTCGCCGAGTACGACCCTGTGGTGTTCGACGACCCGGCGTTCGCCGCCGAGCAGCGCCGCCTGACCGGCGGCCTGCTCGCCTGCGCCGAGAAGAACGGCCTCGCGACGCTCGACAGCCTTTCCGCCCTCGACGCCGCGCCGCAGCCTCGCCGGCTCTACGGCCTCTGGCACATGAACAACGCCGGCAACCGCCTGATCGCCGATCTGGTGGCGAAGGCGTTGAAGTAGATCATCCCTTTCACTTCGACGATGTCCATAGCGCCGGCTCGTGGCCGCAAACGCGATCCAGCTCGGCCTGCCGGCATGCTCGCCCGCGAGGTGTCGTGATAGGGCGTACGGAGAGACTGGGTGCAAACCGAAGGACACGACCGTGATCGCCGGCATCGCCGCAAACCAACATCGAGCCGACGCAACCCCTCTGGTGCGTCACAGCCAAGGTCTTGATTTCAAAGGACAATGACGCTGTGACGCAAGTGACGCAAGATTTCAGGCGGATTCTCCGGGGGCGATGACGGCCTTACATCCCCTGCCGGTAGTTCGGCGCCTCGCGCATGATCTCGACGTCGTGGACGTGGCTTTCGCGCAGGCCCGAGCCGGTGATGCGCAGGAACTGACAGCTGGTCTGCATCTCGCGGATGGTGGCGTTGCCGGTGTAGCCCATCGCGGCGCGCAGGCCGCCGACCAGCTGGTGGATGATGTTGCCCACGGGGCCCTTGTACGGCACGCGGCCCTCGATGCCCTCGGGCACCAGCTTCAGGGTGTTGGCGACCTCCTGCTGGAAGTAGCGGTCGGCCGAGCCGCGCGCCATGGCGCCGATCGAGCCCATGCCGCGATACGACTTGTAGGAGCGACCCTGGTAGAGCAGCACCTCGCCCGGTGCCTCGTCGGTGCCGGCGAGCAGCGAGCCGATCATGGCGCAGTCGGCGCCGGCGGCGATCGCCTTGGCGAGGTCGCCCGAGTACTTGATGCCGCCGTCGCCGATCGCCGGGATGCCGGCGGCGTGGCACGCCTCGGCCGCCTCGTGGATCGCCGTGAACTGCGGCACGCCGACGCCCGCCACCATGCGGGTGGTGCAGATCGAGCCCGGGCCGATGCCGATCTTGACGGCGTCGGCGCCCGCGTCGATCAGCGCCTGCGCGCCCTCGCGCGTCGCCACGTTGCCGGCCATCACCTGGGCGTAGTTGCTGAGCTTCTTGACCCGCCGCACCGCCTCGATGACGCCCTTCGAATGGCCGTGCGCGGTGTCGACCACGATGACGTCGACATCGGCCTCGATCAGCAGCTGAGCACGCCGCATGTCGGCCTCGCTCACGCCCGTCGCGGCCGCGGTGCGCAGCCGGCCCTTCTCGTCCTTGCTGGCGCCGGGAAACTTATTGGCCTTCTCGATGTCCTTCACCGTGATCAGGCCGATGCAGCGATAGCCGGCGTCGACCACCAGCAGCTTCTCGATCCTGTACTGGTGCAGCAGCCGCTTGGCCTCGTCGGTGCTGACGCCCTCGCGCACGGTGATCAGCCGCTCGCGGGTCATCAGGGCACTCACCGGCATGCTGGTGTCGGTAGCGAAGCGCACGTCTCGGTTGGTCAGGATGCCGACCAGCTTGCCGTCGCCCTCGACCACCGGGATGCCGGAAATCTGGTTGGTCGACATCAGCGCCAGCGCGTCGGCCAGCGTCTGCGCGGGCTGGATGGTCAGCGGGTTGACCACCATGCCCGATTCGAACTTCTTGACCTTGCGGACCTCGTTGGCCTGCGCCTCGGGGTCGAGATTCTTGTGGATGACGCCGATGCCGCCGGCCTGCGCCATGGCGATCGCCATTGCCGCCTCGGTGACGGTGTCCATCGCCGCCGACATCAGGGGGATGCGGAGATCGATGGTGCGAGTCAGACGGGTTCGGGTGTCGGTCTGTCCTGGGAGCACGGACGAGGCGGCCGGCTTCAGGAGGACGTCATCGAAGGTGAGCGCTTCCTGAAACTGCATGTGCCAACCTCCAGACTGGAGATAAAGAAAACGGCGGCCCCACCTCTCGGAGAGGGCCGCCGGGTTGGCGAGCCCTTATACACACTGGCGCGGCCAAGCCAAGCGCCATGTCGAAGGCCGGCCGTCAACAGGGCATTTGATTTTTCATGTCGTCCTGAGCGCAGCGAAGGACCTAATCGCCCTCTGCCACGGGCGTACTTTGAAACTTCTGGCGATGAGATCTTCGCTGCGCTCAGATTCTATGTAGCGACGAGAGGCCGAGAGGTAGGTTTGGAAGTGTTCAAGAACCGAACCTACGGAGGAAGTTATGACTTCACATCTCTTCGACACCCCCGCCGCCGGGGCCAA